>ERZ860023.68-NODE-68-length-63551-cov-3.910609_pt1 | contig 63551 bp, 80 predicted proteins | sample MGYA00509983_ERZ860023 | MGnify/ENA primary metagenome ERZ860023 (study PRJEB30046, sample SAMN00715180) | human gut metagenome | study: EMG produced TPA metagenomics assembly of the A metagenome-wide association study of gut microbiota in type 2...
GTCCTCGAAAAGCGTGAGCTTTTTGGGGAGAGGAAAAATGAATGGAGTGTTTATTATAGATTTTTTAAAATTTATTCAAACACGGAATTTCTTTAGACAAGGCGCGCTTTAGCCACTTTATCGACAGTCTAAACTCCCGATGATAAATCATCGGGAGTTTTTATACTTATTTAGCTAAAAATTCTTTAACTTCGTCTATTTTCGCAATTCCTTGCTCATAGCCAAGATTATAAATATGCTTAATTTTCATAGGTTCGCTGTCAAGTGTATGAAAATCAAGCGAGGAACGGGGAGCTATAACAAGTATATTGCCCGCCTTTTCCTCTTCAAAAACAAATTTCCTTTGCCTGTTATACATTTCGTGCCTTCTAATAACAGCTTCGGCTGTGAGTGGATATTTATGAAGTACCTTTTTAACTGCCTTTTCGTGACCTATCGGCTTTTTTGTGAAATGTCTGTCTTGTGTGAGTATAACAACACATTTTTCACATCCGTCATCATAAGCCCTTTGAAGCGGAATAGAATCTACCACACCGCCATCATAATAATAATCTTTACCGATTAAAACCGGCTTTGAAACAAGCGGGAGCGCACAAGATGCGTGAATTTCATCACATCCGTCACGAAATTCAGTCGGATAAAAATATTCCGCTCTGCCTGTTGCCGCATTAGTTGCCACAACACAAAATTTACTGCCGCTTTTTTCATATTCATCGTAATTAAGCGGAAACATTTGATATGAAAGTTCGCCGAATATCCATTTGGTATTTAAGAATTCACCGTTTTTAAATACAGATTTAACACCCATATATCTTTTATCGTGAGCATAATCAACCATAATATCTCTCATACGGTATAAATTCTTCGCAATAAATGATACACCGTTACAGCTGCCTGCTGAAACGCCGATTACATAAGGAAAAGTGATACCGTTTTCCATAAAAGCATCTAACACGCCGCTTTCATAAGCGCAACGCAAGCCACCGCCTTCGAGTACCAAACCTGCACTGTACATATATTTTCCTCCGATTCAAATAAACATAAAAAAATTGACGACCTTAGTATAACCAAAGTCGTCAAGCTAATAATTATTACTCAGCTTTCTTCTTTGCAGGAGCTTTTTTTGCTGCTTTTTTAGGAGCTGATTTCTTAGCAGGAGCTTTCTTTTCTTCCTTTGGTGCTTCCTCTGGTTCTTCTGCTTTAGCTTCAACAATCTCGATTTCATTGTCACATTCAAAGAAATCATTGTCATCAAAATACTCAGGCTCCTTATGAGCTGTAAGCTTTTGAATAACAACATAAATACCGGCAATTACACCTACAATAGCAACAATCGCGCTAACAACCTTTAAAAACTTTTTGAAATTCATAATTTTGAACCCCTTTCAAATAACTATAACTATTATAAATTCAATTTTATATAAAGTCAAGTAATTTTACAATATTGAACATTTGCACATAAAAAAGACTTTTTTCGCCGTTTTGAATACCAAAAATCAATTATACATACTTTAAAACATCTATAATATCATCAATGACAGGCACATCTTCTCTTAAATCTCTGCCTTTAAACCAACCCCAATTCATACGAATTGCCTTCATTCCCGCATCAAGCGCACCCTGAATATCATTTATCGGGTGGTCGCCCACATATGTACATTCATTTGCAGGTAAGCCGAGCTTGTCTGCTGTATATTCAAATAATTTAGGGTTTGGCTTATGTATTCCCACATCGCCGCTTACAACGGTAATGTCGCAATATTTCCTCAATCCGCTTTCATCAAGCTTATGATTTTGCAAATATGACGGTCCGTTTGTTATTATGCCGACAATATATCCGCGATTTTTAAGTTCCTTTAAAAGCGGCACCGTATGCTCAAATATCACACAGCAATCACCGAAGCGGTAATCATAATGCTTTGCAAGCTCTTTATTTGACGGTGCATTTTCCCAATGCCACATTTTTATAAGATTTGCATACCATTCTTCCCTGTCAACATAGCCACCATTGCCGGTAAGGCGCATATCCTCTTTTCTTTTTTCACGCTCTTTTTGTGGCAAACCGGGGCAAAATTCGTCAAAAAATAAATCCATATATTTTTCAAATGCCTCTGTTCTGTCCTGAAGAGTTTCATCAAAATCAAATAATACTGCTTTTGTCATACTTCAACTGCTTTTTAAGTTCATCAATTGATGAAAATTCCTTTTCTTCCCTCAAATATCTGACAAGTTCAATACGAACATATTCATTATACAAATCACCGGAAAAATCAAAAATATGTGTTTCCGACAGCGGAGATGCAAGGCGCCAAGTAGGCCTTATCCCGATATTTGTAAAAGATTTATATTCCTTGTCATTTACAAAAGTGCGGCTTTCATACACACCGTATTTTGGCACAACAAGCCCACTTGGCAAATGCTGATTAAGAGTAGGGAAACCTATTGTTCTCCCCCTCATATCACCTGAAACAACTTTTGATTCAAATGTAAAATTATAACCGAGCATATCATTTGCCTGCTCTATTTTACCGTCACTGACGCATTTTCTTATTCTTGTTGAAGAAATCGGCTCACCGTCAAAATCCAAATGTTCAAGTATTCTTACCCAAACATCCTTTTTTTCAAGATAATTTCTCATATCAAGAGCCGACCAAGACGCATTTTTGCCAAATCTGAAGTTGAAGCCGCATAAAACCGTTTGCGCCCTGAATCTGTCAAGTAAAATTTTCTTTATAAAATCTTCGCCGTCCATATGCTTAATCTGTTCAAAATCCGCAAACACGCAGTTTGGATAACGCTTTTTAAACAGACTTTTTTGCAAAAGCGAAAATTTGTTATTAACACAGTAAATCACGGTGTTTTCAGCACCGGTAATTACTGTTTTGTGAGCTTTGTGCATTCCGTCAAAATCACCTAATGCAACAGCTCGCCTTGTAACAATGTCATTATTTTTCATACCATTTTAATCACGCTTAACAAGCAATCTTTCAACGGAAAGTTCGCCTTTTTGCGTATCGCATTTTCCAAGTCCGAGAAATCCAATATCACCGGAATATACAGTATAAACCTTGTTTTCAAGCTTTTTTTTGATTCTGTTAATATCAAGTGCGCCGCCGTTTTGAAATCTTTTTGCCTGAGCAGGTGATACATAAACGCTTTCAAAAGATGAAAACATTTTTTCAATGTTTATCAAAACATCTTCAAATCCTTTGCCGCTGTTTCGCCTTTCCTGCATTTCACCAAGCGTGGCACAATCATCAAGTGTGAATCCCATTGCGAGTGTACGCTCAAGCGCAGTCATTACTGCCCCGGTACCAAGCTTTTTGCCTAAATCATCAATCAGACTTCTTATATATGTACCTTTCGAACACACAACATCAATTGTATAAACATTTTCTTTTTCATTTGAAAGTTCTTTGCAAAGCAAAAGTGACTTGATTTCAACTTTTCTTGCCTGCCTTTCAACTTCAATGCCTCGGCGTGCCAGGTCATAAAGTCTCTGACCGTCAACACTGACTGCCGAATACATAGGCGGAACCTGCTCGATTTCACCTTTAAAATCATCAAGTGCCGCCTCTACATCGGCTAACGAAACATTCACTTCATATTCACCCGTCACATTGCCGGTAATATCAAGCGTATCTGTTGTTTTGCCAAGCATAAATTCGGCACGGTAGCCTTTATCACTGTCAGGTAAATAGTTTAAAAATCTTGTTGCACCGCCAAGCATAATGGGCAAAACACCTGTTGCCATTGGGTCAAGCGTGCCTGTGTGCCCGGCTTTTTTTTCGCGAGTTATTCCCCTGATTTTTGCAACTACACCGAAAGAAGTAATATCTTTATCTTTGTTTATACATATTATACCCGTCATTCGAGTATCTCCCTGCATTTATCAACAAGCAAGCGCCTTGCTTCTTTAACATCGCAATCGAATCGACAGCCTGCCGCCTGTGCGTGACCGCCGCCGCCAAAGCATTTTGCAAGTTCTGCCGCATTTACACTTTCAAATGTACGAATAGAAGCCTTACAGGTTCCGTCAGGCTTTTCCTGAATTGTAATGCCGATTTCAACGCCTTCGATTTGGCGGGTTAAAGGTGCTAAGCCCTCTGTTTCCTGTGCATTTGAGCCTGTAAGCTGAAACATCTCCTGTGTAACGGTAATAACCGCAACCCTCTCGTGTTCATAAAAGCGCATTGACTCAATAGCAAGCCTTTCAAGCCTTGCATATGTTTTAGTCTTTGTTTCAAACATAATGCGGTTTATTCTTCCGTTATCGGCACCTGCTTCAATAAGGTCGGCGGCAACACGGTAAGTTTGCGCAGTTGTTGAATCATAGCGAAAACATCCTGTATCGGTAGTAAGGCCGGTATAAAGGCAATCTGCAATTTTTTTATCAACTTCAATACCGAGAGCAAGTACCACATCATACATAATTTGGCACGCCGCCGGAACATCCTCAAGAAGCAATAAATCGGCATATTCCGTGTTGGTTGAATGGTGGTCAATGCACATATCAACCTTATATTGCTCCTCAAGTCCGCCTAACAGATTAACTGTTGCCACATCAACAGCAACAATATAATCAGGTTTGAATTTTATTTCGACAATATCGTCAAAAAGATAATTGTACTTTTTAGGAATATTATCTGCATTTATAACAGAGCAGATTTTTCCTATTTTCATAAGTGCGCGACACAATGCATATCCGCAACCGAGTGTATCCCCGTCAGGATTTGCATGAGTAAGAATAAGAATATTATCCTTTTCCCTAAGTGTATTCGCACATTCATTTACACTAATCTTCATGAGTTATTTCCTTAATTTTTTCAAAAAGGTCCATTCCTTTTTCAATTGAATCATCTGCAATAAATTTAAGTTCAGGGCTTTTTCTTAAATGAAGCCTTGTACCAAGCTGTTTCCTAATATATCCCTGCGCGCTTTCAAGCCCTTTAACCGACTTTTTAGCCGATTCAATTCCGTCAATTGCACTGATATATACCTTTGCATAGCTTAAATCCCCGCTGACATCAACTTTTACCACAGTGAGCATATCGCTGATTCTCGGATCTTTAAGTTCACGCATAATCGAAACTATTTCTCTTTTAATATCTTCACTTATTCTGTCAATATGAAATCCTGCCATAATCAGTCCCTATATTCCTCTACTACATATGCCTGAAGAATATCGCCTGCCTGAATATCATCCCATCCGTCAAGGCTGATACCGCATTCATAACCTGATGATACTTCCTTAACCTCATCTTTAAATCTCTTAAGGTTAGCAAGCTTAACATCGGCAATTTGCTTACCGTTTCTGATAACTCTTACCTTACCGTCACGCTTAATAGTACCGCTTGTAACAAGCGAACCTGCAATAGTACCGGCAGATGAAATTTTATAAACTTCTCTTACTTCAACTTCACCTGTTTCAACATCACGATACTTAGGAGCTCTCATTCCGCGCATAGCTCTTTCAATATCTTCAATAGCATCATAAATAATATCGTATTGTTTAATTTCAATTCCGTCACGCTTTGCATTATCAGCTGCAATTTGGTCAACACCGGTGTTAAATGCAACGATAATTGCTTTTGACGCTTCTGCAAGCATAACATCGCTTTCGCTTACAGCGCCGACTGCACCGTGAACAATTTTTACATTTACTTCATCATTTTCAATTTTAAGAAGTGACTGCTTAACAGCCTCAACCGAACCTTGAACATCAGCTTTAACAATGATGTTAAGCTCTTTCATCTCTCCCTCTGAAATAGTATCGAAGAGAGTATCAAGTGTAACTTTCTGGAATAGCTTGAATTCTTCTTCCTTAGCCTGTGCCTTTCTCTGCTCAACAAGTGCCCTTGCAAGCTTTTCATCAGATACGGCATTAAATTCATCACCGCTCATAGGGGCTGAATCAAGGCCCATAATTTCAACAGGAACAGACGGACCTGCTTTTTCAATCGGCTTGCCGTGATAATCTGTCATAGCACGGATTTTACCTACTGCCGTACCTGCTACAAGAATATCACCTGCATTAAGCGTACCGTTTTGAACAAGAAGTGTTGCAACCGGGCCGCGGCCTTTATCAAGCTTTGCTTCAATTACTACACCTTTTGCCTGCCTGTCAGGATTTGCCTTAAGCTCTGCCATTTCAGCAACAAGAAGAATTGTTTCAAGAAGCTTATCAATACCCATTTTGGTTTTAGCCGAAACAGGAACACAGATGACATCGCCGCCCCATTCTTCAGGAACAAGCTCATGCTCTGTAAGCTGCTGCATAACTTTATCAGGGTTTGCGCCCTCTTTATCCATCTTGTTAATAGCAACAATAATTTCAACACCTGCTGCTTTAGCGTGGTTTATAGCTTCAACTGTTTGCGGCATAATACCATCATCTGCTGCTACAACCAAAACAGCAATATCAGTTGCCATTGCACCCCTTGCACGCATAGCTGTGAAAGCGGCGTGGCCCGGTGTATCAAGGAAAGTAATCTTCTGCCCGTTAACATCAACCTGATATGCGCCGATTGCCTGAGTAATACCGCCGGCCTCGGTTGAAGTTACTTCTGTATGACGAATAGCATCAAGTATAGATGTTTTACCGTGGTCAACATGGCCCATTACGCAAACAACAGGAGGTCTTGTTACTGCATTTTCATCATCTTCAACCTCTTCTTCAATAATTTGCTCTTCAATGGTGACTACGACCTCTTTTTCAACCTTTGCACCAAGCTCTGTTGCTACAATTTCTGCTGTGTCATAATCAATAACTTCATTAACTGTTGCCATAACACCGAGTGACATAAGCTTTTTAATAACTTCTGTTGCAGTCATACGAAGAAGCTTTGCAAGGTCACCTACCGTAATTTCTTCAGGAACAGTAATTTTAATTTGCTGTTTCTTTCTCTGCTCTGCAATACGGGCAAGGCGCTGTGCTTCTGTTTCTTTCTTTGATTTAGCACGCATACCCTGTGGCTTTTTCTTTCTGTACTGCTTTGACTTCTGATTAAGCTTTTGCTTTTTCTGATAGTCATTCATATTATTGGCAGGGGCTATATCTTCATACTTTTGATTGTATTTTTCAAGGTCAACATTGTTTACACGGGTATCAACATGCCTTGTTTCGCCCTTTGTTCTTGCCTGTGGAACTTGGCTGGCTTTTTTCTTTGCCTTTTCCTCTGCCCTTTTTGCTGCCTGCTCTGCCATTTGAAGAATGGCAGCCTGGTTTTTATGCTTTTTATTTTCTTCTTTATCGTCCTTCTTTTCTTTAGAAGCGGCATTTTTCTTTTCGGCAGGCTTTTTCTTTTCTGCCTTTTTTGCGGAGTTAAAATAATCATTAAGACTTTCAACACTGTTATCTTCAGTAAGCTTATCAAATAAAATGTTAAGCTCATTTTCCTCTAAAACGGTGTTTGCCTTTTTTGCCGGACCTTCGCAATATTCACTGAGAATATTTATAATATCCTTGTTATTTTTGCCGAAATCCTTTGCTATATCGGAAACTTTGTATTTAATAACCATTGGCATTTCCTCCTGTGTTAGTTTATATGTTAGTATACTTTTACTGATTGAGAAGCGAAATTATTTTTTTAGCAAAATTTTCATCATTAACCGTCATACATCCGGCTTTGTACCCCACACCGAAATATATTTCATCAATAGTAATATCTGTTTTGATAACCTTTACTTTAAAATGATGAAGTTCAATTGTTTTTTCAAATTCTGCTACAAGCCTTGGGGATACATCACTGCAAAAAATCAGCAATTTCGCCTTGTGCCCAAACAGTGCGTGCTGCGCCATATCATGCCCCATTGAAAGCTTGCCTGCACGCCTTGCAAGCCCGAGCATTGAAATAACCTTTTGATTAGGCATTTTCTATTTCTTCTTCCATTTTGTTATATACTTCATCGTCTATCTGCATTGAAAAAGCTCTTTCAAAAGCTCTTTTTTTTCTTGCTTTTTTCAGACATTCAGCATTTTTACATACATATGCACCCCTGCCGGCTTTTTTGCCTGTAAGGTCAAGCGAAACTTCACCCTCCGGGCTTTTTACCACCCTTACAAGTTCGCGCTTATCAAACATTTCGCCGCAGCCTGTGCACATACGCATCGGTATTTTTTTAGTTTTCATATTTACTACGCCTTTCTTTCAAAATGCGAGGTAATTATTCTTCTGTTTCGTTTTCGTCTGCTTCAGGCTCTTCATTAGTGAAAAATCCCGATTCAGGCTTAATATCAATTTTCCAGCCTGTAAGCCTTGCAGCAAGGCGAACATTTTGACCTTTGTTGCCGATAGCAAGTGAAAGCTGATCATCAGGAACTGTTGCACGGCAGCTCTTTGCATCTTCATCAAGAATTTCAACTTCGCAAACTTCTGATGGTGCAAGTGCAGCACTTACATACTGTGCAGGGTCTTCGCTGAACTTAACAATATCAATCTTTTCACCGCCGAGAACTTCAACAATGTTGGAAACTCTCTGACCTCTCGGGCCTATGCAAGCGCCTACCGGGTCAACATCCTCATCTGTTGAATAAACAGCAATCTTGGTTCTTGAACCTGCTTCGCGGGAAACTGATTTAATTTCAATAGTTCCGTCATAAATTTCAGGAACTTCCTGCTCAAATAAACGGCGAACCATACCCGGATGTGTGCGTGAAATCATAATGCGAGGGCCTTTGCCCATTTCTTTGACATCAACAACAAATACTTTGATGTTTTCGCCTACTGTGAAATGCTCACCCGGAACCTGCTCTGTTTTAGGAAGAACTGCTGAATTCTTACCCATATCAAGAGTAACATTTCCTGTTTCAGGGTCAATTCTGTCTACCTTTGCTGTGACAAGCTCCTGATTTTTAGATTTGAATTCTTCAATCATCTGTCCTCTTTCAGCTTCGCGGATACCCTGGCGGATAACATGCTTTGCTGTTTGAGCTACAATTCTGCCGAAATTTTTTGTTTTAAGCGGAATATCAATTGTACCGCCGACTTTAGCACTCTTTCTTAATACCTGTGCCTGCTCAAGTGTAAGGTCTGTATCTTCATCTTCAATTTCATCAACTACATTTTTTCTTACATAAACCTTGATTTTTTGCTTATCAGGGTCAATGTCACAATGAACAATATCCTTACCGTTATAATCGTGCTTTGCAGCAACAATAATTGCGGCTGAAATTTTTTCATAGAGATATTCGGCAGGAATACCTTTTTCAGCTTCAATCGCTTTTACTGCGTCAAAAAATTCTTTACTCATTTTCCTATCATCCTTTCGATTAGTTCATTTCTTTTTCAAAATCTTTAATATCAAAGTCATCAAGTTTTACATATGATGTATCTTTTTTATTTACCTTAAGTTCCTCGCCGTCTGCAAGTGAAAGTGTAATCTCACCGCCGTTGTAAGAAACAAGCTTACCGGCATAGTCCCTCACATTATTTACAGGGCGGATAAGGCGAACCATAACATCAGCACCGATATACTTTTCGAAATGCTTATCAGCTGTAAGTTCCCTTTCTACCCCGGGTGAGCTGACTTCGAGAGTATAGCTTTGTGAAATCGGGTCTGCTTCATCAAGCGGCTTTGTAACAGCGTGGGTTAAATCAACACAGTCATCAATTGAAATTCCGCCCTCTTTATCAATAAAAATACGAAGATACCAATCCGTACCCTCTTTTGCAAAGCGGACATCCCAAATATCAAGACCGAGTTCTTCTGCGTAAGGGGTAATAATTTCTGTTACCCTAGATACAGTATTTCCTTTTCCTGCCAAGAAAAAACCTCCTTACAATAATAAGAGAGCGGGCCTCTTAGGTCCACTCTCATGAGAATCAATAAACTTACTGTGTATATAATAACATATTATAATAAAAAGTCAAGTGTTTTTTTTACAGTCAAAAAATGCGATATAAAAAACACTTTTGCTTTACTTTTCAATCATTTTTGCTACTATTACAGACATATCATCACGGTGCTTTTCATCGCTGTTTTCGAGCGCAAGGCGCAAAATCGCTTTTGCTTTTTCATTTGGGTCAAACGATGTTTCAAGCTTCAAAAATTCTTCAAGCCAATCATCACCCACATCCGTTATTCCGTCACTCATCATAATTATTTCATCATCGGTATTGAGCAGCGTAGTTCTTTTGGCAAATTCCACACCGCGCAAAATTCCTGCCGGCATAGAAGTAAGCTCGCACTTTGTCAAACTGTTTTCTTTTACAACATACGATTTCGGCGCACCTGCTTTATAAAACTCACATTTGCCGCTGAATAAATCCACCCTTATACAATCAAGCGTTGCCAAACTTTCCTCGTGGCTTTTTACAAGAAGCGCACTGTTTACAACTTTGAGCGATGAATCAAATCCAAACCCGGCTGACAGAAGCTTTGATAACAGGCCTGCACCCATTGCTCCGTCTAAAGCAGCTCGGCTTCCCTTGCCCATTCCGTCGCTTATAATAAAAATCATATGTCCTCTTGAATCGTTAATTGTTTTAATCGTATCACCGCACAAGTTTCCCTCTGCCGAATACTGAGCAAATCCGATACTCATTTTAAAATTAGGCTTTTCCATAAACGAAAGCATAGTTCCGGCTGAACTCACATTTATTTTTCCACGCTCAAATTCACGCTTGCAAATTTTGCTTATTTCATTTGTAAGGCGTAAATTATCAAGCCCCTTGGTATCATTGGGAGCAAGAATTTCAATTCGCATTCTGTCATATTTATCAATAATTGCAGATATATTTTCAGGAAAAATATCGTATTCGCCAAGCATTCTTCTTATTCTGCCTGCCGACTTAAAATCAAAGCTTTCAGCCTCATCAAACTCAAAAGCCAAATCTGCGAGCATATCGGAAATAGAAAAAAATTGGTCTGACGCAACCATTCTGATTTCACTTTCATTAGGGTCAACCGGCGAAAGCGAATTGATTTTTTCACGCACATCTCTGACGCTTTCACTCACTTGCGCAAGCGCACTTGATGCAAAGCGCAATCTTACCACAAGGCTCTGCCTTAAACTTCCTTCGGGTGCAATATCTGCTCCGCTTTCCCACAAATCAGATAATTTCAATGTCAGTTTTTCCGGAAGTATGCATAAAATAACCCCTGCAATAACACTTTCAAGCACTGTGCAAAATGAAAAAGCCCCCAAATTTGCGGCTATGGCAAAAAATGACATTGAAAGTGCAAAGCTTACAGCGATAGCAAGGCTTGAAAAAGAAGTAAACAGACTGCATAAAAGTGACGAAAAAGCATATGCACCAAGCAAAAAAAGTCCGTTTTCTTTAGTAATACCGAGTGCAAAACCCAAGCAAAGAGATACAATTAAACCAAAACGCTGACTGCCGAAACGAACAGTGGTTAAAATCAGCAAAGCGGCAATTATTCGTGCAAACGAAACGCCTTTAATTTCAATAAAAGAAAGGCCGGAAAGCACAATAGAAGCCGACACCAAAATACAGGTAAGGTCGGTAACAGGCAAAGCTTTTAATTTAAGCCTTTTTAAACTGCAATTAACAGCACGGTTAAAGAAAAACGCACTGCCCAAAGCAAGCACCGATTCGCCGAAAGTCAACGCATATTCGCCGAGCGTTGCCCCGGCTTTAACATTCATAACCAATCCTGTTGAAAATACAGAAAGACCGGCAATAAGCATTGAAATATATGTATCTCTTTTAACCTTAAAAAATATCAATGCAAATGTGCCGAGCGTGCATATAACTACTGCGCTTACATACCTGATTGCATTTTCAGGCGAGCAAAATACAATATATCCGAGCGCAGAACCTATTGTGGCAAACAAAAAGTTTTTTCTGCCTGATACTGCAATTAACGCAACTGCAAACGGGCAACAGCCTCCCACTACACTTGAAAAGCAAAGAAGAAAGGCAACAAGTCCCCACAGTACCCGCTTGCCGTACATTACAATATTTTTTAAATCTTTTTTAGGTATTTTGATTTTATCTTTAACAGTCATTTTTACACATCCCAAATGCATTATAGTAAAAGCAAATTGCAAATTATGTAAAAACAAGACAGCAAAGAAAAAGACTTTATCAAAACTTTGTGTTTGATAAAGTCTTTGATTACACTATATAAACATACTTTTAATTTTAGCAAGCAAATTTACAAAAATACACCAAGCCGCTTGGAAAAGCGCAACCTTAATTGCATCAAGCTGGTCAATACCGCCGGTGAATGCCAAAAGTCCGACAACGCCAAGCCCGATAGCAGAGCCGAAAGAAGTAAGAACACCTATAAGCTTTCTTGTTTCCTGCAAATCTTCTGCCGCACTTACAGCAGATACAAAACCGAGCGCCGAACCGTTATGCACAATATAGGCAGGTGATTTTTCTGCAAAAAGGTTTGAATACTTTTCAAATGCTCTTCCGTTTGATGAATTCATTACTCTGATATATCCGTCAGGAATTTCAAAAAGTTCAGCAATGCTTTCATCATTTATAAACGGGTCGGCACTGCGCACAAGAATGGTCATTCCGCTTTTTTCAAGCTTTTTAAGTGATTTTTTAAGTTGCGGTTCTGCGCTGTAAGATACAACAAACATTGCCATAAGCTTACCCGCTTCGGCAAGGTAAAGCACCCTTCTTCCCTTTCTTGCATATTTTCTTTCATATTCCTCTTTAAGAACGGGAACACCGTGATGAACAAGCAAATCCCTTGTTCCTACAAGTATTTTTTTACGATAAATCCATGCCGAAGTACCAAGTCTGTCCTCATAAACAATGTCATCAACTTCCGGCAAGATTGCCTGCTTGCCGATAATTACATCATCAAAAGCAGAAGCAAGCGGGCTTTTTGTATTGATAATAACAGAAGCTGTTTTTAAAATTACATCATCTGCTTTTGCACCGTTAAATGTTTTAATACCGTGAATTTCACAACTGCGTGCCGAAAACAAATCCTGCGCTTCAATAACAATTGCATTGGCGTCGCTTGTAACCGAAGCACCCTCAAACCCGTTTACCATAGCACCCCTTGTGCGAAGGTGTTTTGACACACTCAAAAGAGTATTATTAGTGCAAAACAGAGCATAGCACGGTGCTGTTATACATAAAGCGCAAACAAAAACATTGATTGCATAATTCACATTTTGATTTACTAAACCGACTGCAACTGCAACAACCGCACTTAAAGCAAGTGAAATAAAGCAAACATATTTGCAAATTATATTTGCCGGCTCATCCGCACTTGCAATATCAAGAAATTTTGTAGCAAAATCCGTTTTAATACTTGCTTTTAAATTCGGCTCACCGGTTAATAGCCCACGGCTTATAATACCCGCGTCAACTTCATTTACTATCGGTTCAACGGTATATTTTTCTTTTTGATTTGCCATAAAATCAAAATTAGTTCTTATCCTGGTAATAAACACATATTTGCCAAGCCCGTTTAAGCAAAGCGCAAACGCACCTGCAAAAGGATATGATGTACCGTCATCAATAAGCAAATTACTGTCAAAAAGAAGCAAGACAGTATGTGCAAAAATCACTATTTCGGCAAGGCTTACCGCAAAATCGCTGTTAACTCCGTTTTTAATTTTAAATCCGTGTATAAACACGCTTGAATTAACAATACACACCGCAACAAAAAGAATAAGAAGCGTAATTATATACGGTGTATTTTCAAGCAAAAGCGATGGTAAATACGAACTGTCCTTAAACCCGGTCAAAAGGCCTAAAATAAGGGTTAATACACCTGTGATTTTAAGTGAAAGCGAAACGGAAGAAAGTGATTCATCAAGCCTTTTTGAAAATGTTGACTGCTCGTTTGCACTTTCATATTCTTTTTTTACAACCGTATCTTTATCCTGCTTTTTTGCATCTTCAATATCTTCCGGTGCAAAAATCCTGAATTTATTTACCTTTTCTTTTCGTCTTTCTTTTAATTGCTGCTCTGCAAGTTCTTCATCAATTTTAGCTATCTGCTTTGTTTCATCGTCAAACCCGTCAAGCACAATTTGAACACCTTGTTCTTCTTCCTTTTGCTCCTGCGCTTTTTCTTCGCGTTGCTTAATTTCTTCCCTCGTAAGCAAAATCTTGGTTTTTTCAAGTTCTTCAACCGCTACAATAGTAGGTATTTGCTCCAAATCGCCTGTTTTATCAAACTTTGACTTGCTTTTAATGGTAGCCGGGCGTTCAATAATTTCAGGCGGTTTTTTTGAATAAATAGGTTCTTTTAAATTTTTATTAGAAAAAAAGCTTTTTTGAACAGTTTTCTGCTCTTCAAAATTACGATCAATTTGATTTGACTTTGGCTTAAATTCAATGTGCTTTGTTTTATCATCCACCTTAATTGCAGGTGATACCTTTGTTTTATCCGCAACTTCGTTTTGCTTGAATTTTGAAAATTTATCTGATTTTGATGCGATTTTTATATTTTCAGGCTCAGGCTTAGGCACTTCAATTTCACGCTCGGTTATCTCCTTGGCGCTGTTATTCACATCTTCAAGCGCCGATTGCGCCTTTTTAACTGTTTTTTCTCTTATTTCTTCAGCCTGTTTTATTATTTCATCAATTGATAAGCTATCGTTCATAATTCCCCACTCTCAATTTACACAAATTAAAGGCCAAGTCTTTGCCTTGCAATTTCATACATAATTATACTTCCGGCAACAGAAGCATTGAGCGAATTAACCTTACCGCACATCGGAAGTGAAACTGTAACATCGCACTTTTCCTTTACAAGCCTGCCTACTCCGCTGCCTTCATTTCCGATAACAAGCGCACATCCGCCCGAAAAATCAGTTTTACACCACGGTTGGCCATCCATATCTGCACAGTACACCCAAATATTCTGCTTTTTAAGTTCATCAATTGTAGCCGCAAGATTGCCTACCCTCGCAACCTTAACATATTCAAGTGCACCGCACGAAGTTTTAGCCACAATAAAATTCAATCCTACATTTCTTCTCTTTGGAATAATTACACCGTGAGCGCCGCAAGCCTCCGCACTTCGTATAATCGCACCGAGATTATGGCTGTCCTCAATCTCATCACAAATTATGATAAAAGGAGCTTCGCCCTTGCTTTTTGCATATTCCAATATTTCTTCAACACTTGAATAACTGTGAGCCGGCACATTTGCAACCACACCCTGATGATTTGCACCCGCACACATAAAATCAAGCTTTTTTCTGTCAACCGTTTTAACTACAATTTTATTTTCCTTGCACATTGCAACAATGCGGTTAATTGAACCTTCTCTTTCACCTTTTGAAATAAGCACATTTTCAACTTCCCTGCCGCTTTTAAGAAGCTCTATAACTGCATTTCTGCCTATAATCAAATTATCATTTGTTTTGTAATCTTTTTCTTCCTTTGGCATATTTTGTATCTCCGTAAATTTATTCAGTTTAATTATAACATTATATAGGCTTTATTTCAATTACAATTTATAGTAATTGACTATATGAAAATTCTAAAGTATAATAAGTTCAAAAGGAGTAATAAATATGAAACAGCTTAATTGGGCAACACTCGGTTGCGGCGTTATTGCAAATCAGCTTGCCGAAGCTATGCAAGCAAAAGGCAGAACGCTTTATTCCGTTGCAAACCGCACTCACCAAAAGGCAGTTGAATTTGCAAATAAGTATAAAATCGAAAAAGTTTATGACAGCATTGATGAAGTATTTGAAGATGAAAATGTTGACATAATTTATATTTCGACTCCGCATAACACTCATATTGAATATTTGCGAAAAGCACTTAAAAACGGAAAGAATGTAATTTGTGAAAAATCAATCACTCTCAACAGCAAAGAACTTGACGAAGCCATAAATTTAGCTAAAGAAAACAATGTTGTTTTAGCCGAAGCTATGACTATATATCATATGCCGATTTATAAAAAGCTTAATGAAATAATATCCTCCGGCAAACTCGGTGAGCTTAGGCTTATACAAATGAATTTCGGTAGTTACAAGCCATATGATATGAATAACAGATTTTTCAACCGCAATCTTGCCGGCGGTGCTATGCTTGATATTGGCGTTTACGCTATATCTTTTGTAAGGTGGTTTATGACATCAAAGCCGCATAAAATCACTTCGCAGGTTAAATACGCGCCTTCGGGTGTTGATGAAACTGACGGAATTTTGCTGCAAAACAAAGAAGATGAAATGGCAAGCATTATCCTTTCACTTCACGCAAAGCAACCTAAAAGAGGTACAATAAGCTTTGATAAAGGGTATATTGAAATTTTTGAATATCCACGCGGCGACGAAGCAGTAATCACTTATACCGAAACAGGCGAAAAAGAAGTTATTACCGCAGGAAACACAGAAAAAGCGCTCGAATATGAAATTGAAGATATGGAAAAAGCAGTGCTTGAAAACTTTGATATGCACTTAAACTTCACCAAAGATGTTATGGATATTATGACATTTATCCGCAATGAATGGGGTATGTATTATCCCGAAGAAGAAGGGCGCGAAATACTGTAAGCATAATAAATTTTAAGCACATCATATTTATTAAGGGGTAAACAATATGGGGTACAAGTATAACATTATATATAACGCAAACGGCAAAATTCATAAAACCAACCATAGCAAAACTGCCGATTTTGAAATAATGGAAGAAATTAAGGGTGACATTTTCACTTTAACTTTATTGCCGAAAACAGATATAACATTTCAAAAATTTGAAGTGACGGGTGATATTTCATTTTCACAAAACAGTAAGTTTTTTGTTAACGGATACCAGAGTTGGACAGTATCAAGGGAATATGCGCCAAATGAAGATATGCGTGCTGATTTCAATCCGAAATTTTTATCTGTTTTTGATAAAAAGAAGCTTAATATCCGAGGTATTTGGGGCGCAGGCGACCTCACTTTTCATAAATATCCGGAAAAAGCAGGGATTTTTTACGGATATTCTTATGCCTACATACGAAACGAAAATGATATTCGCCTTTTTGCATCATTAAGCGAAAAGAACGGTTACACCATAATCACATTTGATACAAATAATTCGTCCGTCACCATTGAAAAAGACCTTGAAGGTGTTGAGTATAAAAGCGGCGAAGAAATCAACATTCTTGAAATATGCGATATTATTGACGAAAGTGAAACCGCATTTGATAAATATTTTGAAATTGCAGAGATTAAAAAGCCGACTGCAAAAAGAATGTGCGGCTACACAACTTGGTATAACTACTACACAAGCGTTACTGAAGAAATAGTTAAGCGTGACCTTGAGTCAATATCAAAACTTGATTCTAAAATTGATATTTTTCAAGTAGACGACGGGTATGAAAGAACCGTAGGTGATTGGCTCATTGCCGATAATAAAAAGTTTCCGTCGGGTATGAAATCTGTTGCAGATAATATCCACAGCCACAATATGCTTGCAGGGTTATGGCTTGCACCTTTTGCCGCAACTCCAAAATCGTACATTTACAGGGAACATAAGGATTGGTTTGTAAAAGACAAGGATGGCAAAATACCTTTTGCTTCGCATAATTGGGGCGGATTTTATGCGCTTGATATTTATAACGAGGAAGTCAGGCGGTATTTAAAGAAAGTTTTTGATACCGTGCTTAACACATGGGGATACGATATGGTCAAGCTTGATTTTCTCTATGCCTGCTGTATTATTCCGTATAATAATAAAAGCCGCGGCGAAATTATGTGCGACGCTATGGAGCTTTTGCGCAGCCTTTGCGGTGATAAGCTTATTTTAGGCTGCGGCGTTCCGCTTGCGCCGGCTTTCGGAAAAGTTGATTTTTGCAGAATCGGTGCAGATATGGCACTTAGTTGGAATAAAAAACCTTTTTCCCGTGAAGATGTTTCAACAAAGCACGCTTTGCTTAACACAATCTTTCGCAGGCAACTTGACGGCAGGGCATTTTTAAATGACCCGGATGTTTTTCTGCTTCGTGATAATAATATAAAAATGCCTTTTTCACAAAGAAAATTGATTGCAAAAACAGCAAGTTTATTTGGCAATCTATTATTTGTAAGTGATGATGTTTCAACATATAACAATGAACAAAAAGAATGCTTTGCAACTGTCACAAGTCAAAACAAAGCAAAAATCAACTATGTTGATATGAATAGAAACGGTGATATTTCAATTAAATATTCACTTGACGATAAAAATATCGGCTATTGCTTAAATATAAATAACGGTACCGAAAAGAAATATGTATAGTAAACTAAAAAAATTATCGTTTCACTATTGAATACATACAAAACCTATGGTATAATTAGGTTATGAAGTAAAAAGGAAGCGATAATTTGAAAATTTCTACAAAAGGAAGATATGCTTTAAGGCTTATGCTTGACCTTGCACAAAATCAAAAAGACGGTTTTGTGGCACTTAAAGACATTGCCGAAAGGCAGGATATATCAAAAAAATATTTGGAGCAGATTGTGCCTATATTAAACAGAGCCGGCTTGCTTAAAACAACAAGGGGCTACCAGGGCGGATATATGCTTGCAAAATCACCGCAAAGCTACACAGTCGGCGATATATTACGAATTACCGAGGGTAGCCTCGCTCCCGTTGCCTGCCTTGAAGATGAAGAAAACCAGTGTGACAAATACGAAACCTGTATGACGGTGGGAGTTTGGAAAGGACTTTATAAAGTCATAAATAATTATCTGGATTCAATAACTCTTCAGGATATTTTGGATAAAAGCAGAACTCAGCTTATTGATGAATATTATATATAAAAATCCGCGTAAAAGTTTTTTCAAAAAAATCAAAAAAATACTTGACAAATAGCAAAATATATATTAGAATGTCTAAGCATTGAAAAAACGACGAGGTGTAACTCAGTTTGGCTAGAGTGCCTGCTTTGGGAGCAGGATGCCGCAGGTTCGAGTCCTGTCACCTCGACCAAAAGACATCCTCTCGGATGTCTTTATTATTTTAAAATTTCATATCGAGGTGTAGCTCAGCTTGGTAGAGCGCTGCGTTCGGGACGCAGAGGCCGCAAGTTCAAGTCTTGTCACCTCGACCAAAAGGACTACCATTTGGTAGTCCTTATTTTTTACCAAAAGCAGCAAAAAACCGCATAAAACGGCGGTTTTCTTTTATCGAGTGTGCAGTTTTTTGCTGTTTACAGCACATTTCTTGCAAGTCTGATTGCTCCCCGCGTTGCTCCCCTATTTTAATACATTTAAATAAATTTGAAGACTTGAAAAAACAAAAATATTTTTAAATAAATTTTGAAAAAGTCTTGACAACACACGCATTGCGTGCTATAATGTAATTAAAGAAAGGGGGTTGATACCAATGAGACGAAATAAAAAAACCAAGTCAAAAAAAGAAGTACATAAAGTTGATTGGACCACAATTTTAGCAACTTCTTTAATGGACTTGGTTGTCGGAACTATTTTAATCATAATTGATAAATTGATTAAATAGTTTTGGACAAAAGGCTTGGGGCGAAAGCCCCTTGCCTTTCATATATATTATATATTAAATTTAGTGAGGTGTCAATATGAATAATTTTTTATCATCACTCGGAATTATTTTGATAATTTTCGGTGTTATAAAACTCATTGCTTACCTTGTTAATAAAATAGGCAAGCAACCAAAATAAACACTTTAGGAGCGTATCAATGGAATTAAAAGAAATCAGAAAATTTATGAAATTCACTCAACAAGATATGACAGATTTATTTGGTATTCCAAAACGAACATTTCAAGATTGGGAACTTGGAAATAGAAAGTGTCCTGATTGGTGCAAAAATCTTGTCATTGAAAAAATGCTTAATTATAAAAACGATAGTTATATTACTTTATACCAAATCAATGATATTTCAAAAGATGAAGCGAAATGTGTATATTTAGGCTGCGTGTATGACGAAGCAATAAATAATTTTAAAGAATTATGTAAAAGTCTCGGCAATTCAAGTCCTGAAAATTTCATTGAATTTAAATTATATAGAATTCCTATTGATATTGATATTACAAACAAAAAAGAATTGCTTAACGCAATTTCAAACAAACCGGGTTATCAACTCGATTTATTATCAAAATAAAAACAACAAAACGCCCTCGGCATAGGTGACCGAGGGCGTTTCATAATGCGCTGTGTACCGGGAATAGAATACCCATGACACAATTGTATTTTAACTTTTACATTCCGTTATGTCAATATTTATTTTATATTACTTGAATTGATATATGTTACTCTGCCGGTCTTAACAACCTTAACCTTATCAACGCTTGCGCTGATATGCTTTTGGACGATTATTTCAGTTTTCGGCAGATACTCATATTTAATTCCTGTAAGGTTTTGATTTTTGTAAAGGTAAGTTTTGCCTTTCAAGCGGTAATGCTTGCCGACGGTTGTTTTATATGTTACCTTTTTCGGTTTATCAGCAACAACCTTGGTTGTTGCAAGATACGCACTGCTCACCCAACCTTTAGTTGGTACTGTGATATAAGACCACGAACCACTAACCTTTGTAACAGTCACCTTTGTGCCTTTTTTAAGTTGAGTTAATACTTTTGATGATTTATTAGCTTTTGCTCTGACATTGAGTGACTGTGACTGAGTAGCAACATACTTGGTAATATTCTTCTTTGCTTTTGATTTTTTCTTTTTATAGTCATTTGAGAACACCCAATAATTAACGGTATTGCCATACTTCTTAAAATTCTTCTCACTCACAAAAACGGTATTTCCACTAAGCTTAGCACCTGCTACTTTTCTGCTCGGTGTGTTGAATTTGCCAATATAAGAATAAGGGTCATAAACGGAAATAGTACCGCCGTTGTAACCTACAAGCACAATGTAGTGGCCGGATGTAGTGAATAAACCGTAATTACAGGATGCAACAATAAAGTAATCAGATATGCCGTCCTTGTTCTTGTCAGTTTTCAAGTAGCTTAAAGCCTTATCAATATTAGAGGTCGTCGCATATTCCTTAAAATTAAAATAGTCGGCCACAAAAGACCAAGCCGACCAAGCAGTTCCGTTTGATTTTGTGCGGTAACCATTATCTACAAAAAGTTTTGCCATTGTTGCAGGCAAAATAGCTCCTTTTGAAGAGCTTACAATCATTGCCGCCGAAGTCGGACCGCAACCACTTGATTTAATCGTTTGCGTTTTGTTGTTTGAGCTTGTATAAGGTGTATTCGCCCAACGACTGTCAGCCTGATTATAATATGTAAGACCGGTGCAAGCACCGAGAAGTGCTTTACCTTTGCCGGTATTAGTTCCGTCGTATGAAATATCCTCTTGTTCAACAACAGCATCCTGTTCAATTAAGCTTTCATCAACAACACTATTTTCATCTTTAGGCTTTGCGATAATAAGCTCATCAGTGCCGACATCTTCGCCGTTTTCAACTTCATCCTTTGTTTTCTCGGCTTCTGTCTTAACATCAGCAGAAATAGTAACTTCGGGTTCGGTTGTTTGCTCAACGGTAGTCGTTTCTGTCAGTTTTGTTGTGCTTTCGATATTTGAATTATTGCAACCGCAAAAGATTGTAATAATCAAGAGTAATGACATAATCACTGACATTATTGCTTTATTTCTTTTCATTGTTCTTCACCTCTTTTTCAATTTCCAAAAATGATTTGATTGCATTTTTAACTGATTCAAATACTCGCTTAAAAAGCTTATCGTAGCCATACATTGCACCGTAAGCAATGAAAAACGAGCCTACAATTGCACCGACAATTATATACCAAACGAGTTTGAACGGCACAATTTGGCTTGCTGCAATGACTGTCACAAGTGTTAAGAATAATGAAACACCGAATACAATCAAGTTATATACGATATTTTCCTTATCCTTAAATACGGATTTGATAATTTCAGTGATAATTTGTACTGCTAAAATAAGTAATGCAATAACGATTAAAGATATACATAATGTTTTCATTTTTTGTCACTCTTCTATTTCACTTTATCTTCAAGGTCTCTAATTCTGTGGTCGGCCACCTGCACCTTATTTTCAAGCACAGGAACACGCTGTGCAAAATTATTATGCTGGCGGACTTCTCTTGTAAGCTCGTCTATTTTGGTGTCGGTAACAGCCTGCTGCGTTTTCATATCTGATTGTATTTTTCGATTGTTGCTGACATTAGTAACAACGACACCCAAAAACGACAATCCGCCTGTTATCAATGCAACAAGAATTTCATTGGTCAATTTTCGCTCACCTCACTATTCGTTGGCTGAATAGCTTTTTTCAGCTCATCAATTTGTGCTTGCAAATCGTCAATATATGAATATACATTTTCGGCGAAAGCTTTTAGTGTTTCATTGTTTTCGCCCTCATAATTATAAATGATATACGATTCGCTCAAATTGAGTTGCGCTGGAACAATTGTTAATTTTGAACTTGGGTAATGCCCATTCATATCAGAACTAACAAGCATGAGGCCATTATCCATACTAACAAACTCATAAATCGGATTCTTATTTTCATCTTTTTTGGTTGTTGATGCAAGTAACTTGTGCTTTCCTCTTGGAATGTTCAAGCTTTGAACTGTCAAATCATATAAGTTGTGGCCGAAGCTTATACAATTATCGTTACTGATTTCTGAGATGTCTGTCTGTTGATAACAGTTTCCGTCCACACGAACACTCAATTCAAATGTAGTAATATCAAAGAATGAGTTTTTAAAATATCCTTTTCCTGCTGCATCGTTTATTGTTGATTCATCATAATTTTGAGAAATGTCACCGATATAAAGAACATCTGTGACATTTTTTTCCGTGTCGAAAAGAAGCTTGATAATATCACCTTTATTTACCTTTAATGTAAAAGGTGTGAAGTCGGTTACTCCAGGAAAGCCAATTAACATATCGCCGCTTTCAGCAATATCATATTTACCTGAAGCAGTTATGGCTTTTGACATATCTGATTTTCTCAAAACAGTTGAACCATTGTTAAGCGAAAGCATTGTTTTGGTTCTGTTAAAACTTAAACCGTTGTCAGCATCAAAACTGTGCTGACGGTTGTTGAGTGCAGAATTTACTGTCTTAAGTTCATCTTGTAATTCTTTTTCCGTAACTCCATAATAATCCGTCCAATTGTCATTCGCCTTTTCGGGTATGTTATCTATGCAATAACAACCGAATCCGGTTTGGATGTTTACTGTATTATCCTTTAAGAATAATAAATTACCTTTATCGAGCTTAAACTTTTCGGCTCCGTTATATGTAACTGATGTTTCGGCACTCGCTTCATAGCCACCGTCGGTAATCTCTGTAAGTTCAAGCGTTCCGGAACATAGTATTCTTGGTAGATTGTGAAGTTGAGTGAAATCGGTAACTTTGAGAATATCCTCAATGCTCTTTTGTGCCGTCTTTCCGCCAAAAACGCCCAACAAGGTATCATCCTTGTTAGGCGTTCCGATTGATTTAATTATATCTTTTAATTTTTTTAGTTGCATTTTTTACCTCCTTAATCTACGGAATATATATAATCGAGTGCTATATAGTTGAATTCAAAATTAGGATTTATTTCATCAGCCCAAACACTAACATCAAAAGTAGTTTCACTAATATTATTTACACAATAATAAACTTTTGATGTAAAAAGCGGAGTTGTAGGTGTAATAACAACATATGGAGGATATTTGTGATGGCCATGGAAACTGAAAGTTTTTGTAATTAGTTTTCCTGCTTCGCCTTTGAAACTTTCTCGACTGGCTTCTATGCCTAAATTTTTTAATGTTTCAAATTTGTTCGTCGCACCTGTACCGCCTCTTTCTACGCCTAAAACACCTGATGTAATGTCATTTGCAGAATGGCAATGTTCTGCTTTGGCTGCATTTATCATGTCCGGTGTTATGCCATGTGGATTCTCTGAATTCAGATGCTCCGTGAATTTTGAATTTTCAACATAATCGTTAAATTCATCAAGCTTAATTATTACATTCAATTCATCAGAATAGTTAATTCCAATTTGGCAGATGAATTTGTTGAGAGAATTATTATCGGCATAAGCCGGGATATGATTGGCGTTTTCTTCGTTGTAACCATATATAATTATTCCGGTTTCAATACTGTTATCAGCTTTATTTACTGTTGCAAGCACAGCTATTTCTGTCCAAAAGAAATCATTAGTCAACTTTTTGTTGTCAAACTGAAATTTTAAATTAAGAGTATTATCAATTTTTTTCTGCGATATTATTTGCGCCTGAAGTTCACGGTTTAATAAATTTTTAACCGCGTTATAATCGGTTGGTGCTGTGGCCGAACTTCCTATTTCAACATTGTCAATTGTGATTTTTCCGCCTGCCAAACTATGAATCGTTGCCGCCTTTCCGAATTCAGTCATATAAAAATTGAAAGCCATTTTAATTTTCCTCCTCGTAGTAAAAAACACTACCGTCATCATCATCAATAAGAATACAATCATCATCGGCTAAGAATGTCATATTGCTAAAATCATCATTTATAGTTGCATTCCCTATATTTGATTCGGTTTGGAAACCTGATGCAACCGAGCAATGAATATTTTTCACATAGACTGACGAATTCAAAAGTTCAATTCTTTCAAGTGATGAGCGAACATTTTTTATCTTTTCGATTTTATTTTTTATATCATTCAAAAGGTTTTCGTCAATTTCTTTGTTATCAGAAACATTGAGAAAAACTTTAAAATTATATGGATTTCCACCATAATCGTACCATTCGGCTATGTCAGCATCTTCTTTAAGAGTGCCAAGGTACTCCTTAATAATGTTTGTTGTACCGATTTTTTGGTATGTCAGCATTGTTGCTTTAACAAGATTTCTTTTGGTTTGCAAATCAAGAGCCTCATCATAATACGGTGTGCGGTATTCACAAGCCAAATAATCGATTATATTCTCCGGCAAATTATCCATATTAACAGTGAAATTTACATTATCAAGATATTTTTGTAAAAGCTGTAATGAAAATGAAATCACACTGTCAAGTGCCTTAAGTTTTTCGTCTACATAATTCGTCGGAAGAAGGTGAGAAAGCTTAATGTCAAGTAAGTTAATCATCTTCAAGGCCTCCGTAAATCACATTTTCGTTTTGAATTTGTGCAACTTCGGTCTTATTACAAGACTGATAAGTCGGTGATGTTACAGTTACTCTTTTTGCGCCTGCAGCCATTATTTTTTCAACAAGTTTATCCGGGTTGATGTCACGGCCGATTTTAGAGTTTTGCCAAGATATATAATCTTCGATTGCTTTATTAACATTTTTTTGAACTTGCAACGCCTTTGACCTGTCGGTTTTATTGATGTAATATGTCAAATTCACATCGTAATTTTTAGCTATTGGTGCAGAAACAACGACCTTATCAGTAAGTGTTTTTATGCTGTCGTTATTCAAATATTCTTGAAGCTGAGTAATCAGTTCTTCTTCAGGAATAGCACCGTTTTTTAATAACACAATAATATTGACAACCGCCGAACCTACATCGGATGTGGCAATTACATCGGCTATATCATTTGAAAACAATTTACAATGATATATATACGCATCTGCAGAACCGGTAGTTGTATAAGCCGATGGTGCAAGAAAAATCCTTTCGCGCAAGCTATCATCATCTTCAGTATCAGTGCCTCCGGCTGAAACTGTTACATTAACAACACCAGCAATATATGCCACCGGGTCAACAAGTGTTGTAATTTCGCCTATTTGAATATCGTTGCCGGCGGTTCCGGGTTCAGTGCAGGTGCAAGAAACAATCACTTCCGTATTTCCTGCTGCAATTTCTTCAAGCATTGAGGTTTCAAAATAAACATCCGAGTCGTTTGAAACTCGTGTACCTTTCGGAATAATAGTCGCTGTGTTTCTTGTTTCCTCAAGGGTAAATTTAACGCTGACCGTTGCCGGTGTTGCAGTTAATCTTGTTACGCCTTTTTCCGAAGCTTTATTGTCGAGGTATTGACCGTATGCATATTTAAGAGTGTTTTGTTTTCCGGCTCTGTCAATGCATTGTAAGTTTTGATAAAGAACAAGTGCAATAGCATTTAAAATAATTCGGTACTTATCAGCTTTCGGTAATGAATATTTTTTACCTGTTATTTCAGTAATGCCATTTTCATATTCGGTTATAAGCCGAGCTTGAAGTTCATCAACAGTCATATTGTCAATAAAGCTAATATCGGGCAAATTTTGTAATTCTTCAATCATTCTTCGTCCTCCTCGTTATCGTCTTCGTTAAATTCGTCGGCATCGTAATCATCTTCATCGGCATAGAAGTAATCGTCTTCATCGGTTGTCAAATCGTCGTCTTCTTCAGCTTCTTCATCTTCGTTGTCATCGTTATAACCAACGCTGATTATAGGAGTGAGTTTTCCGTCAATCGTGTATTCAAAATCAACTGAATTTACAACTAATTCAGGAATGTATTTTTCAACCTTTTCCATAATCTCAACGCTCAAAAGAGCTTCGGCTACTTCAACCGATTGTGAAAGGCAAGTGGCATCTATGCCAAACTCACGGTCAAGTGGAACGGTACCGGCAATAGTCGAACAAAGAACTGTTAACTGCTCCTGATACTTATTGATAACATCTTCGTCGGTGTCTTCAGTTAATTTAATTTTGCTTGAAATTTCCACTTTGTCACCTACTTTCTTTAAATGTCAAATTCAGCGTAAGCCGTTGCGTTTTGCCTTGATTAGTAACAATATCATAAGCTTTGCTGACATCTGTAAGTGCAAATTTATATTTCGATATTGCTTTGCCTGCAATAACAAGTTTTGCTTTTGTGCCATTTTGGAGTGCTTTAACAAATTTCTTTGCTTCATTTTCGGGTCGAACACCAAGCGTGGCATCAAGAATTATCTTGCATTCAACTGCAATTTGACCTTTTCCCTGAAATTCGGTTTTTGGCACTTGCCCGACAATTTCGTGATTTACCCAATTTGCTGAATATTTCACCGATATATCCGTTAATGACAACACCTTTTTGCTCGACACTTTGAAAACAATCTTATTCCAGCTTCCTATACTGCTCATCAGTCAACACCTCCTTGTCAACAGGTGATTTTGTTATCACTTTCACATTCGGCGCATAGAGCGTTAATGTGTCTTTGTCGTAGTGAATATATGCATTCGGTGCAATTTCTTTATGGTAAACACCTTTGCCCGGATGCTTCGGCTTGTTTTTTTCATTCCAAAACGAGCCGAGAATTAAACCGATTGATGAACCGTTTGAAAGATAAGCAACGGCGACATAATCATCAGCTTTTGGCATTTTGTATTCGCCATTGAATGAAAGGCACGGCATTTTTGCTGTAACTGCGTTATTTTCTTCTTCATAAATAACGCTTACCATTCCTGTTTTATAGTTAACAGTTGAAACTTTCCCGATTCTTAATTCCATAAAATGCACCTACTTTTTCTTTGGCAGCCTTTGAACGACTTTATGACATTCGAGCGACACGGTGTAGCCGTTGCTCGGTGAAACATTGTGCTTCACACTGTCGATAAAATACTTGCCGTTAAGCTTTCCGAAGCCTGTTAATTTGATATTTGCAGTGGCAATAAGTTTAGGGTCTGGCATTGTAGTGAACGATATTGTCGTCGCCTGCTCATTTGAATTATTTACAGCCGCATAAGCCTTTTTTAATGCATCGGCTTTGTTGCTTGCTTCGCCCTGAACAGTCAACCACCTGCTGCCTTTACCTACTTTTACACTTATCGTCTTATTTGTTTTCGGGTTAGTGTATGAATATTTTGCACCGGTGTAAGTACCGGCAACAGTCGTATTAAAATTCCACCCGGAGACCTCTTTTTCGTTAATCGTTTTTACGGCTTTTTTCTTTTCATATTTGCCTTTGGAATATATAACGAGTTTGGAAGAAAATATTTTTATGCCGTATGCGTAATCATCGCATAACGATTTTATAAACGAACCGTCTTCGGTCTTTTTCTGTTCAATATTTTTAATTTTCACAGTTCCACCGTCATAGACGAGTTTCATTTTGTATCTTTTCGCAATTTTACTTGCAATCTGCTTCAATGTTACATTTTTCCAAGTCTTTGTTCGCTTCTTAGTAGAAAAGGAACTGTTGGCAGGCTTCGATACCATATTGATTTGACATTCAAGTGGTCTGCCTGAAACTGAAAAATCATCAATAACAAATTTTCCACAATTAAGCATTCGTTTATCTTTGTCTTTTTTCCAGTTATATGTATTGATTTTCAGTTGATACCTTTCGCCTTTTTTTGGTAACCAATCGTTTAAAAACTTTTTATTTGCATTACATAAAGTGATTGAAGCACTGTCGCTTTCGCCACTCGCAATGTCTGTATATTCGAGTGATTCGCAGTAATCGGTCATAAGACGGTCTTTTTTTGAAGTCTTACCGAGTTTCTTTATGCTCACGGTTGATTTTCTCGGTTTACTCATCGTCGTCATTCCTCCAATCAGGGTAACTGTCGTCATCTTCGTCTTCAATCAAAGAAAGTGCCGGAGTAGAAAGAACTACCCCGGCAGAAAAAATACAATTATCAAGTTTTGACAAATTGTTTGCCATAAGGACATCAACATATTTTTCGTCGCCGTATACTTTTTTGGAAATAATATCCCAAGTATCGCCGAGAACGGTTTGGTAAGTTGAATTTTTCATTTCAACACTCCTTATAGCTTGACTCTATCTTTAGTCTTTAAATATTTAGCCATCATTTTGTTAAATTCAGCTTGGCTCATTTTCAACGCATCGTTAACATCGTTTTTATTGGCATTTCCCTGAATTATAATCTGTGGTGAATAAACAATAGTCGGTGGGTTGTCACCGTTGCCGTCGTTGTTATTTCCCTGATTATTATTTTCAAGTTTATTCGCAAGTTCAACAATTCTGCTACCCATTGATGAAAAATTAGGATTCATCACATTAGCAAGATTATTCCACAAGCTATTAAGCGGTAGTATAGCTTCTGCACCAGCTTCGCCTACAAGATGATTTGCACCGTTAACCGACGGAATAACAGTCGGCTTTGTGAATACACCGCCTGCTGCGTGTGCTGCCTGAATTGTCGGAATAATTGTTGACCGAGGGAATATGCCACCACTTGCGTGAGGCTTTGCTTTCTTTCCATCTCCGCTATGTGGCACCGACACATTAGTTTTGATTTTTCCTGAAAAGATATTTTTTATTGCTCGGAAAATTTTTGTTGCGGCAGTAATTAGTGATGTTTTTGCTGCAAGAATTCCGTTTTTTATACCTTCAAGAATACTCTTACCAATGGTATGCCAATTAAAATTATGAATAATCTCAATCAGTTTATCAATTATACCGTGAAAACCTAATGATAATTGAGGGAAACCATTTTTAATTCCGCTAATTAGACCTTTCACTAACGAAATACCACCTTTGGCAAGCTGACCTATACCTTGAACAGTCAAAATATTAAAAATAAAATCAATAATTGTGCCGATATTTTGAAATATCAAAGGAATTGACTGAATTATTCCTTTAATTAAACCGATAATAATTTTTATTCCGGCTTCTAAAAACAAAGGAAAATTATCATTGAATATTGACATCATCTGAATAATAACATTAACAATTTCAGGTATTAGCTCAGGTGCTTTATTGGCAATACCGTTTGCAAGTGCAAGAAGTAATTTACAGCCAAGTTGCAACAGCATTGGTAACATTGTAGATGCACCGTCAATTAAATATTCAATTATCTGCATAACCGAATTTACTATTTCATCAGAGCTGTCAAGCATTCCCTTAATAAGATTCGTAAGCAAGTCTGTGCCTGCCTTGATAAGGCTTGGTGATTGTTTTACAATGTAGTTAAGTATTTTACTAAAAACATTACCAAATTCACCAACGAGACCGTCAAGGCCATCTGCCTTAAACGCATCTTTCAAATCACCAAGACATGAAGTTCCAAGCTGTACGGCATCTCGCACACCACCGCCGATATTGTCGTAAATTTCAATGCCAAGTCCTTGTAACGCACTCGTAAATAACGCAATATCACCTTCAAGGTTGTCGAGTTGGGTTGAATACATTTGGTCGCAAGCGCCTGCGCTGTTTGCGATTTTTTGTTCAAGTTCATCAAACGAATCACCACAAGACTGCATCATAGCTCTGGCAGACTTTAAATCTCGCTTATTAAAAATAGTAGCAAAAACACCGTCTACCTGCTGCTGTGACATACCTGCCATACCTTTTTGCATATCGACAAAAATATCGTTGATAGAACGCATTTTTCCATTTGCATCATAAACAGATACACCAAGCTTTTCAAGCTTAGCTGCCGCTTTTTCGGACGGTGCTGTAAGCGACAGAATTATATTACGAAGAGCAGTACCGCCTTCAGCACCCTTAATACCGCTATTAGCTAATATACCGAGCGCCGTGTTAAGTTCTGCAGTGCCACCAGCCATATTAGCGGCTGTACCACCAACAGTAAGTATAGCTTCGCCAAGCATTGAAACATTAGTGTTTGTCAATGTTGCACTTTTCGCAAGTTGGTCCGAAAAAGACGATAAATTTTGTTCTGTCGCCTTTAAATTTAAAGCTGACATTGCATCGGTTACCATATCGGAAGCTGATGCCAAGTCCATAGCGCCTGCACCTGCAAGTTTCAGGGTATAAGGAAGTGCTGTAGCCGCTTGGTCGGCATTATATCCGGCAAGAGCCAAATAGTTTAAACCTTCAGCCGCCTCAGAAGCGGTGAATGCTGTTGATTCACCCATTTCCTTGGCGGCATTTTCAAGTGTTTGGTATGCCTTAGTTTGCTTGTCAATCCCCATTGTCGCAGCAACTTGCGACATTGATGTTTCAAATTCCTTGCCGGTCTTAACGGCGGCAGTTGCCACTCCTGCAACAGCGGCTGATATAGCACTGACTGCAACAGCCGAAGCTTTCGCCATGCTCTTGATTTTCGAGCCTACTGATTGAATAGTAGAGCCAAACGATTTGTCAACTTTGCCGGCGATTTTAATAGCCAGCTTCATTTCTTTACTTTCGCTGCTCATCTAATATCCTTTCGAGTTCCTCGGCGATTTCAAGCACATCAAAAAAAGACAAGCCTGACATAAAATAGTCAAAACTTGTCTTTAGTGTCATTGATAAGCTTATCGCCAATCGACGAAAAGACTCAATTTCTTCTCCAACGCCAATTAGTCCTCGGCGAGCATAAAATTTGAAACTGTGCTTTTAAGCTTATTTGAGTCCTTTGCATCTAAACCTGTGAAAAATTCAATAGGAATGCCTGTCACCTTGGCTGACATTAACTGTGCATAATCGAGTGACATTTCCTGAAGCGCAATAATGCCCTTCTTTATACACTCACGCTCAATTTCAATCATCATCTGACCAGTGATGTTTTCGAGAGGTGACAAATCTACTGAATCATAAGTTTTACCCTCAAAAACATAAGGCTTATGAAATTCAAGAACAAGGCTTTGCTCTTCTTTAACATCGTTTACAACAACATTTTTAGCATTCGCAACATTTTTTTCTTCTGACATTTTATTTTCTCCTTATAATTAGCATTGTGAGTTGATTTCGGCCATTATATCGTTACCGTTAATGATACAAACACCGTTGAGCTTATCAAGTTCAACCTTCTTTGCACCACCATACTCGTGAAGATAGTAGCTAAGTGAAAGCGTGATTGATGGAGTGCCGGTACCGGCTTGTTTTAACGAGCCGAATTTAATTTTTTTGACAACTCCACCGAAAACAACCCTCACCGCAATATGCTTTTGCGCACCTGTTGCAGAATCGATAACCTGCTGGCTACCCCTGATTGTAAGAGTAAGATTTTGACCGTTTGCCAAAGTATCAAAGAAACTTTGGTCGGCATTGACAAACGGAATTTCCTGTTCAATCGCATCGGTATGACCGGGTGCGATTCCGTCAATAGTACCAAGTAAGCCTGCTGCTTCAACACTTTCGCTCTTAAACTCGATTTCAGGAAGTGTAATTTCCGCACTGACGCCAACCTTAAGTGCGCCGTCTTTGTAGACATTGAATTTGTTTAAAACATTACTAATATCCATAATTAACCTCCTGTGAGTGCATCCTGAATAAGAGTAGGGTCAAATTCAAGAACATTTTCAATATATTCTGCAGGTGTGAACGGACTAAATTTTTGGTGAAATTTAATTTTGCCGTTCATAATGTCTGTAACAGGGTTTTCGGCTTCAATAAATTCAAGCTTCATCCCTGCAACAAGACCTTGAGCAACAAGGCTGTTGCCTCTCAAATTTTCGGCATCAACGATACTTTCAATGAGTTTGTAGTTGGCATTGTTGTCAACCTTATCAAAATAAGTCTTAATGAAAGTGTTTCCCTGCCAGTTGAACATTCTTCTCACTGAAATCCAACGGTCCTTAGGGTCGGTATTACTCGGATAACAAGAAGTGTTGTTACCCCAAACTCGCCAGCTGCCGTTAATAGGAATAGCTGTAACTATGCCCTGTGAGTTAAGTGCATTTGCCTGGTTTTCGTCAAGGAGAACATCGCTTCCGTCGTCAAGACAAGCGCCCTGAACAGGCATTGTTTTGTTTGACGGTGAAAGAGCCGGAATATCTGAATTTTCGCTATCCATGTAACACATTTCTGCCGCAAGCACCGTTGAATAATGCATAATGTTACCGGCATACTTAACCTTTGGCCATACTGAAATAGCGTATTCGCTTGTAAAACCGTTTGATGTTTTAATTTCTGCAACATCTGTGTATTTCTTTGCCGAAGTTGCGCTAATGTCAAGAATGCACATAAGCTTGTAACGGCTGTTAAGCTCTACGCACTTAGCCTGCATAACAGCACCGATGGCAGGAAGTTTTGAATAACCCGGTGCAATGAGAATACCCGGTGTCATTCCGAATTTCGGGTCAACTTGTCTTAAGAGTTCGATACCGGTTTCCTTGCCGGTTGAGGCATCAACACCGCCGATAATATCTTCAGCTTTAACAGCAGTTGGGTCAATTTTGTTACCGCTTACGCTAAGTTTTGTGTTACTGCCAACACTCTGCTTACCCGCTGCTGTAAGAGAAATGACAACATTACCGTCTGAATCAAATTCAGCAAGATAATGAGTTGTTGCTGTGAGTTTTGCAGAACTTGAACCTGTAACTGTAACATTAAGGCTATCGAGTAACATTCCCTTTTCGGTCATTACTGCCTGACCATCTGTAATTTTGCATTCGACTGCAGAAACTGTTTTTTTGTGTTTTTCTGGGTCAAGAACATTAACGAAAATAATCGGTGCGTTATTTCTCATTTTGAAGTTTGCATCCATACTTTCGCAAAGCGTATAGTTGGCATAGTCTGAACTGTAGCCGAGTGCTTCAACTGCTTCGGCAAAACTGTAAGCAATGATGAGCTTATTAACTGCCGATGCAGGGTCAGCGAGTAAGTTAATCGGTGCAGTACCGACAACAACCTGCAAACCTGCTGTACTTTCAACCGGAGTTGCAAGACTTGTAGCCTGTTCTTGAACTCTCATACCGTGATTGTATGACATTTAGTTTTCCTCCTGATTTGAATTAAAAAAAGACTTAACTTTGCGATAAAATGCATAAGTTGAGCCTTTTTTATTTGAAATATTGTTAAGTGAAGTAGCAATTTCGGACAAAGGAACAATAAGTTCATTAACAGGCGGACACTGTTCAATAGCTATAACAAGATTTTGGGGTAAGCCATTATTAAAAACAGTTCCTGTTGCAACAACATTTTTAATTGTCGGACCGAGATAAATTACAACTTCATTAGATTTTGATTTAGCCATTAGCAATAATCATCCTCTCTTGTGTAACTCGGAACAGCGAATGTCAACTCAACACCACCAAAAAAATACGGAAAAGTTTCCGTATCCCCGACAGTCCAGTCGACATCGCCGATTCGATAATATTTATTAAAAGTTGGGTTAACAGTGAATTCTTCTATAACTCTTTGAATTGTGATAAGCACATCATCAGTGCCAACATAGTTTTCATCATCATTGAAAATGCAGATAAGAATAAGAACCTTAATATCCTGCACACCTCTGCCGGTTTCTTCGTGGTGTTTACCCGAATCAAGCCTGATGACAATATAAGGTGCAAGCGCATCTTCATCATTTGCCATTAGCATAGGTGTGTCATTTTTGTAAATGCTGAATTTTGCAGGCTTGCCGTCGCTACCGGTCAGCCGAAAATTTTTAAATAACTTTTCAAGTTCATTTTTTAAATCGTCTTGAAATTCTCTAATCGTTATCATTCATAACCTCCCAGCACTTTTTCAATATGCCTGTCAATTTGTTTTTGCAAATATTCATTTATTTTTGGTTCAACTATTCCATAAACATGCTTTTCGTTGCCGAGCATAATCGGAATACTATTCGAATAAAGTATTTTAATAGGTAATCTTGGCTTGCCGATTCTTTGAGCAATAGAAGCGTGACCGTTTGCGAATTTTATTACGAAAGCCTTTATACCGTTTTTTTCAAGTGATTTTAGACCACCTCTTTGCAAAACTCTTGCTTTAGTCATTTTTTTGCCTTTTGAATAACGATATTTAATAAGCTCAATTGGTTTGCCTTTACTTTCAATAACAGCTTCAAGATTACTATAATTAGCTTTACGGATTAACATAGATTTGTTAAACCCTTTGCTTGTGTTAACAGTATATTTTTTTTGAGCTTCTTTAGCCATTTCTCTTCTTGCCCAAGCAGCTGTGTCGTTTATTGATTTTGCAAGAACTTTAGGAGTTTTACTCTTTAAGTCACCGAGCTTTTTTTCAACATATCGGTAACTATCGTCCAATTCGAGTGTTACCAGTTGAATTCACCTCCAAAGTAATAGAATAGATTCCGGCTTCGGACACGGCATCAATAACAATATATTTTTTGCCGTCAACATCAAGAAGACCGTTAATTCTCGGTAATTCGCCGAAATCTGAAGACTTCACATATATTAAAATGTGACGAACAAAAACGCCGTCACCCTTGCCGACATATTTAATTTCGCGGTCAACTGCCTCGTTATCATCAATAAGGCAGTTCATAGGCTTTCCGCCGATTGTATGCATTTCTGAAAATTCATCAATATTCAAAAATGTGTTGATGTCTTTTTGAAGCTGGCTTTTAAAACTATTCATATTTTTAAATCATCCTGTACATTCAGTTTAATACCTTTTAGGCACTCTGCCTTCAAGATTTATTTCAAATTCACTGTTAATTGAATTAACTTCGACACCCGGATGAGCGCAAACTCTCTTTGCCTTTGGAAAAGTATCAACCGGAAGTTCTTCAAGCCATTTTGCCGAGCCTGATTCTATCCAAGTATCAGCATATTTATCGTTGTATGGCAATTCTTCTCCCGGATGATAATATTTATTCTCAAATAGGATGTCTTTTTGTGCAACCAAATACATTAGCCTTTAAGCTTAACCTTGATAAGCTTTGCCTCGGCTGTTACGCTTTCAGCAGCGTAACCAACAAGCAGGTTGCTTGTTGATGTATCAGTAATACCGGTACCGTCATAATATACGGCATCACCGATTGTGATTGCCGCTGTACCTGTTTTTGTAATTTCAAAAACGCCCTCAACAGCGATAGCACCTGTTGCGTTTGGTGCGATAGTTTCTTCAACAACACCGATACAGGACTGTAATTTTACGATACTGCCTGCTGCAAGCGGTGAACTTGTCGAATTAGTATAGTCGAGGGATTCACCCCTCTGCCAATATGTAGCTGTAGCCATTTATACTACCTCCTTATTTTAAAGTTTAACGCCGTTGTTACGAACAGCTTCTCTGTGGTCCATAATTGTGATACCCCAATCAAGGAAAATATCCCACATTAAACCGAGATTGCCTGACTTATTAGAAAGTCTGATTTCGGGTGTTTCGTTGCCGTTAAGATAATCAACTTCGACAAAATTGCCGTCGCCGATAATAAACCAAGGACAAGCGTTTGAACCAGCAAGTGCGTTAAGTGTAGCATCTTCGATAATATCAATACTTGCTTCCATTTCTGAAAGTGGGTTAAATGCTTGAGTATTGCCGGCAGTATTGATTGTTTGTGAATGGAAAATCTGTTTCAAAATCATACCGTAACCGATAGGAACAACAATAGCCTTAGGTTGAATAAGACAAGGTTCGCCGAACTCGTCTTTCTGTAACTGAAGAAGCTTAAGACCGGCTTGGATAGATTCAAATGTCGGTGCAGTGCCGGAAGTAATAACATTATTATGCTTTGCATCAAAAATTTTAATGCCATCAGGCATAGCTGCGTTGTCAAACATTGCAGAATAGACTTGCTTGTTTTGAGTTTTGTCTGCAGATTCAGCATATCTCATAGGAATTTTTGTGACAAAACCAATATCATCATTGATAAACGCCTGTCTTGTCATTGTAAACTGACGACCGAAAGTTTTAAGCTGACGGGTTGGTCTTTTTGCATCTGTCGGAATATCGGCTTTGAGTTCGCCACCTTCAGGCACTTCAAGGAATTCTCCGGCAGTACCGGCAACCCAGTAGTTGTCATTTTTCTTAAAATCAGGGAGTGTGCCAATTTTTGCAAATCTTCTGAATGTTGTATTTGCTCTCTTGTGACCTTCCTGATATGATTTATTGATTGTCTGCTCGACAATTGATGGAAATGCTGAAGTTGGGTTAAGATAGCTTTTCGTCATAAGGTCGTAAACATAACCGTCGCTTCTCAAATGAAGATTTCTTTCATTGCAACCTTCATGTTGCATACATTCAATAGCAAGTCCTTTCAAAGACATACCACAAAGGTCTCTTGCGCCGTCGGTTGGGTTTGAAAGTGAAATACCTGACCTTATCATAAGCGCATCAGATGCAGCACTTCTGAATTTGTCAGCTTCGGAAGCTTCACTTCTTACAGAGCCGCCGGTTTCAATACCTGTGCCGTTTGCCTGAATTTTGTTCAAGATTGCACTTCTTACACCGTCAACAGTTGTACCGTCATTGATGAACGGTGTCGGGTCAATATCAAAGCTTCTGCAAAGTGCGTTAATTTCAATGCATCTTTGTCTTTCAGCAGTTTCGCCCTGTCTTTGATTTTCACCGTTTGACATTGTGTTTTTTCCCTGCTCGTTTTCTCTTTGCAAGTTATCAATCTTACCTTGCAAAGTATCGAAAGAGCGTTGTTCGTCCTCATTAAGACTTCTGTTTTCAGCTTTAGCCTTGTCAACAAGTGCCTGCTGTTCTTTAATGAGGTTGTTGAGTTTGTCTTTCTTGTTCATATTTAACCTCCTATAATGAACATTTATTTTTATTTATTTTGATTTGTGCTTCAGCAAGCGCTCTTGCGACTTCCTTATTCACAATTTCAAAATCTCTTGCTACGCCGACGGTAGGGTCAGCCGGCACGGAAACGATTGATATTTCAAATGGTTCCCATTTTCTGGCAATATAACAAGGACCTGCAAAACGCTTGTCTGCCGATACCGAGTTAGCGGCAACATTTTCGACGGCTGTAATTCTATAACCGATTGATGTGCCTTTGAGTGTTTCATTTTTTACTTTTTCGTAAATTTCATTAGACTTTTCGTCTTCGTCAAACTGAATTTGAGCAACGCCACGGTTGTTTTCAACCCACGCTTTCAAAACCTTGCCGACTACAAAGTCACGGTTATGATTGAACAGAACGCAACCAATATCATTAAGCCTTGTCAAATCAACTGCACCGTCGGCGTGGTCAAGTATTTCGGTCTCACCATATCTTGAATACGGTTCTTCCGAGCTGAAACTGAGTGTTACTGTTCGATTATCTTCGTCAATCTCACGAAGTTTAAACGGCAACGAGCGTGTGCCTATGCTTCTGTTTTTATTTTCTGCCATAAAGTATTCCTCCTATATCAATTCCGGCATCTTCGCCGTATTTGTTAATTTCGGCTATTTCGTCAATAGTCTCTTTCCAATCCTTACCCTTTTCAGCACAAAGTTCTGCAAAGGTTTTCTGCATAGTAGAAAGTGCAATTTTATCAGCGTTTGCTTCCTTGAGCGGGTCTATCCACTTTTTAGGCGACTTTACCCATTCATGTTTAAAATATTTGCTTTTATTGCTCCAAAAATCTGGAATAACAACAAGACCTGAAAGAACGCAAGAAATAACAAATGTTTCATAAATTTCATCCATAGCGTTATTAAGCTGTTCAATCTCTTCGTTATAAGTTTCGTCGTCTTCGATAATTCCCTGACGAGCAGAAGAGTAATTTGATTTGCTCATATCACGAGATGTAGCCTCATAGCTTAGCCCTTGGCCTGCTGCAATCAATCTTTGCTGTATTGCAATAAAGGTTGATGCATCAGACGATTGACCGCTTGGATTAACAACTTGAATTTCATCACCAGCATTCAATTCGGTAATCATACCCGGTGCAAGTGTTTTTTCGTTGTAACTCATTAGATTACTGTTATTTGCTCCTGCTCTTCCAAAACCAGAGCCGGCCGTCGGCATAACTTTTTTTACAAAAACAGAAAGACAAGCGGCAATTCGCTCTTTAACCGACACAGCGGTCATAAATTCCGTAATATCACGAACTCTTGTAACTGACGGTGAAAGGTCGGAAATTTCACGAATTTGCGTTGGTCGTGTTTTGGTGAAATAGAAAATCACATTTTTTGCTTCAATGTATTTTGGCGGCAAAAGCGTAAAACCGTCCGCTGCAAACTGCCTGAACCAGTACCCAACAGGCTTGCTGTATGCATCAAATTCAATGCCGTCAACAACTCGGTTATCTTTGTTGTGTGGGGTTCTTTGTGAAATATCAAGGCTGTCAACTTCCATAAGCTGTAATTTTAAAGGAAGTAAGCCATCTTTGGTGAAGACTTTTACGAATAAAATACCGCCGTCAACTTTCTTCCTCACGGCGGCCATCCTTAGCATTTCTGTGAAATTTTGTGTACCTGTAATATCACAATTTCGGGCTTTGCACCATTCTTCCCAGAGTTCGTTAAGTTCTTTGCATAACTCTTGATTTTCAGGTATTGTAATCTTCAGCTTAAATCCCGAACCGACAACATTACGCTTAAAAGCTTTAATAACTCCGTTCATAATGTCGGAGTTACGCTCAAGGTCTCTTGCCCTTGCCCTAACAATATCACGGTCCATTCGGTCGGTTATTTGTGCGTTTTGGTTAATCGCTCGCCAATTACTACGGTGGTAACTGCCGGCATCATAATTGCTTCGCACTTCATCAATAGCACTACGATAGGAAAGTCGTGCATACCCTCGCTGCGGGCTAAAAAAAGAAACTACTTTATCTACGACATTTTCCATTTAATCACCTGCCTTCAAATATGCCGACATATGTATTATCAAAAAGTGGGCTTCCGCTTGATTGATTAACTCTTGATTCGAGTTCTTTTTTGAGTGCTACAAGGTCAGCTAAATTTGCTCTTGTGAGCGACCTGCTGCCTATCTTATAGCTTTGACCACCTGTGGCAATAGCTTTAATTGCCTCGTTAACATATTTAAGCATTTGTTCGTCAGTAATACCGTTTTCCTCAAATACTTCTTTAATTTCGCTCATTTGTCAACCACCCTTCATTTACATTTATCCAATTTTCTTCATTGCTGTTTTGACTTGGTTGCACTTCCTGTGGTGCTTCAAGCGTATCAAGGTGTAATGTTCGTACACCTCTTATGTCAGCAGCGGCAAGTGCATACTTTTCGCAGTCGCCGTAATGGTTGTCTGCGTGTGATTTTTTTAATTGCCATTTTTCAACAATTCTGCCGCCTGCCGTTTTGATTTTCACTTTATGCTCAGCAGTAACTTGTTCTGCATATTCTCGGTCACATCCTTTATACACCATCCAAGAACCACGACCGTTAGGTTTATTCATTCTTGAATAAATCATATCCATATATTTGCCACCGTCTACAATGACAAGTTGCATACCGTTCGCCTTACTCGTAACACGGTTGATTTTACTAATTTTAAAATGTGACATAAGAGGATGCGAAGAGCCTTTGACCGGGTAAGCCCAGTCAGAATTGCAGGCGCAAAAATCATAAACTGCATCAGTATTGTCGCCGGAGTCAATCAGTGCTATCTGAACAATTCTCCTCTCACCTGATTCGGTTAGGTATTCACGGTTCATAATTTCCTCAATGTCGTTAAAACTCAATGCTTGGCCGTGTGCAACATTTTGTGAAGTTATGTAATCTCCAAATGCTCGAATAGTCCAATACAGTGAGTTTTCCTGAACATCGACACCAGCGGTAAGGAGCTTACACCAGTCGGGAACGATAAACTCTTCAAGCTCTGTTTGTCTTTCAAGAACCAAGTCCGCATTACTTTTAACTTTTGTGTCTTCCCAAGGTTCGGCAAGCCAAGAATTAACAAAGTTTTGAAAGGTTTCGCGGTCCTCTTTAGTCAGCACAAATTCTTTCGCTATTTCCGAAAACCTCACGAATGGTGAATATAAAGTATTCATCCAAAAAGCTATGTTTTTCGGAAATTTTGTTTTCTTTTCGACCGTTTTCCATTTGCCGTTTCTTAGCATTTGTTGTTTATGTGCATCGGTAATTACCGAGCCACATTCTTGGCAAACATAAAATGCTCGCTCTGTTCTGTCAACAAGCGAAATGCTTTTGTCGTCACTCCACTTAACTTGGCTAAATTTCAGCTCAATCATTTTACCGCAATGAGGACACGGAACAAAGTAGTGCCTTTCCTCGTCGGCTTTTTCAAGTTCTTGCCATATGTGACCGGTTTTTAAAGTTGGTGTAGAAGTAATAAATATCTTGCTGTCAGGGAATGTTTTTGTTCTTTCCGTCGCAAGCTTAATCGGGTCAGCTTCTTTTTTTGCGTTAGTCGGGTATTTATCTACCTCATCTAAAAACAGAAATTTAATAGGTTTAGAGGATATGCCTGTCGGCGAATTTGCACCTGTCAAGCTTAAATACATATTATCAAACTGTAATTCAAGAAGTTCCGACTCATTATCTTTAAAATGCTTTTCAAGCTGAGGTGAAATTCTAAGCATCGGTTGTAATCTGTTTTCAGAAACAGAACGCGCTAAATCCTCGGTGGGATAAACAATCATTGACGGTGCGGCGTTTTGCGCAACAACATAACCAATCATATTATGCAACGCTTCCGTTCCACCAACCTGCGTAGGCTTTACGAAAATTATTTTTTCTGTTGTTGGAACACTAAATTCATCCATAATTCCTATAAGATATGGTGTCATTGAATTATGCCACGGTCCGGGCATTGCTGCGGTTTTAGAATCAAGCACTCTATGTTTTTCTGCCCATTGAGAAACAGTCAAGTCTTCAGGCGGTAAAAGCTCGGCAAGGCATTCTTTTATATATGATGATGTTTTATATTTTGAAATTTGTCTTTTTCTCATTTGTTATCCGAATATGATGCAACGACAAAACTTGTCAGTTGGTTCTTAATATCCTTATCAATTTCAGCTTCTATGGTACGAATTTGCAAAGGGTCAATATATCCGTTAAGCTGAGCAGCTATTCTCGGTGAAATACCGAGGGCAAACTTTTTAAACACATTAAAAAAACGGTGATAATCTTGTTCGACATTTGTCTTGTCAAGATATTCACCGTCTGCTATTTTTGCTTTGATTTTGTGTAACTCAATTTGACTGTTTTTAAGTTCAATATCGCTTTTAAGTTTTGCTTTTTGCAATTCAAGCATATCTTCGCTCTTCTTTCCACTTTTGGAAACCGTTTCTCGAAGATATGTAACATAATTTCGCACCGTTGAAGTCAATTCATATTGATTGCCGTCTGTTGTTTTCGTTGCTGTAATAACACCGTCTTTAGTAAGCTGTTGTATTCTGCGTTTTGTCAAGCCCAAAAGGTCGGCAATTTCTTCTGTGGTTTTATAGCCTTGCATTTTTCTTCCCACGAAATTGCCTCCTTAATTTTGATTATTTATTTTGTTAGCTTGGCTTGTTAAATTTAAAGTCTCTTATTTAGCATTTTTATCTTAAAATTTACTAATGCGAAGCGAAATGCCTTTTTCAAAAAAATTTCATATCCGTTTTTTCTTCGGGCCTTCCTCGCCCCGCGAACCCCGGTACCGTAGGAAGTACCTACGGAGAGAGCAACCGAGAAACGCTTTAGGAACACAGCAAGCTGGCAGTACATTGCCATAGCCTACTCGGTTTGAGTTACTGCTGTTGCTGTGTTGAAGTATTATAAGAACGATACGCTCGAGGTGTTGTATCGTTCACATAATTGATAAGAAAACAGACCACTACTGTTACGCAGTGGTCTATTGAAAGGAGAATAGTTTATCTGTCCGAATAAACTACAATACTATTATAGCGACTAACAAATAACTAATGGTGCCTAATTATCAAGCTTATTAGTAATTCGTAAGAATTTTTCATAATCGACCTGCTCATCTTTAAAGACCTCAACATACTCACGAGCCTTTTTCAATTCGTCGCCACTGAACATTACGCCTAATGCATTATATAATCTTTCATATTGTACGATATTTAACAGCCGTTTTATTACAACTTTGTTTTGCATATCAACAACGGCTTTTTTATATTCATCACTCATATACTTTAGCCTCGACATCTTTTGCATTTATCAATAAATACTTGACACCGTTTGAAGCAACTTCATTACCCCTGTAACCTGCAACGATTATTTTGTCACCTGCATTAAACAAGCCTTTTTCAATATCATTGCTGACTGCAACAACGGTATAGATTTTACATTCTTTTTTAATCGGGTTGACGAGTAATAAACCTGCTGCCGTTTCGTTTATTTCAGGGTCAGCATAAACCAGTAGTTGCTGACTAATCGGTCTTATTTTCATAATTCACCTCGTAATATTCGTTAATTATAGCCATAGAAATTTCATTATCGATAATCATATCTATTGCTTTTAAAGTGTGATAAGTGACCGTGCTTACATATGACCAATACATTTCTTTGCAAATGTCATCATTTGAAAGGTTATCAATATATTTGCTTTCTATAACATTTCTTTCAATCGAATCAAGCGGAATAGCTTTCAGCACAATAAGAGCATCTGACAACGCTTTATATTTGTTTTGGATTTCAGTGTTGATTTGTTCAATCACATCTTCTTTTCTATACAAATATGCAGCAGCGCCGTCACTTACCTTTGAGCCTTTGGGCATAACTGAATACCGAATGCCGTTAATAGGCTCGTTTTCATCTTCTTGCAATTCTGTCAAGCGTTTGGTAAGTTGCGCTATTCTTCGTTTAATTATTTTGTATCTCGACAAATAGTCTCTCACTCTTTGCCTTTGAACATTTCTTTCGTCAGTAGTCATATGTTAACTCCTTTATTCGGTCAGTTCTTTAAAATAATACGGTTTCGTTTTAACAAATTTAATCATACCGAGTTTGTTTGCTTTATCGTCCCAGTCACGGACGGTAACACCTCTTCGAGTAAGTTCTCGTAGAAGGTTATTCATTCCGCCGACGAGTTCTTCAACGGTTGCACCGGCAAGTTCGTTTACAGCCTGTTTATTTTTTCTTTTTTGAAACTGATTTTTTCTCTTTGACATATTTTATCTCCTGCCTGCACAAATCATATTTGTATAGCAAATTTTCATATTTAACCTGAATTCTGACCGTTTTCGCAATATACTTTTTCATTTTCTGCATCAGCTTACAGTTTTCTTTAAGATAGCACTGATTGCATACTGCTACGGTAATATCGCAAGTGCTGTTTATCTTTTTACCGATTTGTCCACCTTTGCGGGAATAAAGAAAAAAGCAGGTATGATAATATGCAAAAGCGAGACTGTAACAAATCAGTTTTATGTAATACTTAAGCATCGTTTAAAATCACTCCAATCTATTGCCTGTCCGCAGTTATAACAGCAATCGCATATCCTACTTATAAGTTCGTTACAACAAGGGCAACGATAAACTGTTGTGCCTTTTCCCCAAAAGCCATTGCCTACTTTGATTTTGGGAACTTCGACTTTGTGAGCTGTTGGCTTTTTCGGTATCTGCTTTTCAAGAGCAGAAATCGCTAATGTTTCCGCTTGCTGAATTTTATCGGAAATTCCTAATTGCGCTTTTCTTCTAATAAAATAGTCTAATGCTTCTTGCGCTGTCATTCTGACACCTCCCGAAGTATGTATTTCTCATCTTTGGTCTTGTAAGGTTTGTTTTTTTCGCTACAGTTACGAGAAAAAAGAAAAGGGCAGATAAGTTTGCCATGAGGTTTGCAATATTTATGCTTTTTCTGCCATTTCTCACAAAACTCACCATTAGTCATAGCCCTAAACTTATGCTTAGGTTTATCCTTAGACTTTAACAAGTCCTCTATAACAACTTTGTGCTTTAAGTCTTGTTCAAGTACATACTTAATCATCAGTGCATTCGCTTGAGAATTAACGATAAGCTTTAATTCTCCGTTTTCAAAAATGCCATAGTCGCTTACGACTGCCTTTACTTCGTATTTAGTCATTTGGTTTCACCTCCAAGCAAAATTTGCCCTGTCTTATAAGCTTGATATAAAGTTTTCTTCCCGTCTGTGAGATAAGGCAAAAAGATTTCATCAGCTTTAACATTGCCGGATTCAATAAAAGCCATTTGTGCAAATATCCAATCTCGAATATTCCGCCAAGCTGTTTTTTCGGCTTGTTCTATATCAACTTTGACTTTTTGTTCCTTAAAAACAGCTAACACACCGTCAATATTTGCCGGTAAAATAAAGGCTTGTGATTGATTATCATTCACGAGTTTAAATGCTATTCCTGTCGGTTTACCATTTTCGTTATAATCAATCATAATTTGTCTTGCACCATTTTTTGCAAGCACTCCTTGTATTTCTCCGATTGACTGATAACAGTCAATCTTTGTCGTGTAATTTTTGATTGGCAATTTGATTCAACTCCTTTGGCCTCGCTTCTGCTTCTTTTTTGGTACGAAAAACTTTCTTACCAATATCTGAGCCGTCATTCTTAAGACGATACGCACAAATGCCGTGCTTTTTATCGTCACACAGAGCCATACATAAATTATCTTCTTTCGCACAATGACATCTTATGTCGGGTTCATCTAAAATCATTCTTTGCGGTATGTTTTCTCTATTTAAAACATAAATTTCTTTTCCAACCTTACAAGGCAATTCAATAATTAGTGATTTATCCTTAAAATGTAAACAATGTTTTTCAACATCATCACACTTCTTATACATAATAGATGATATACTTACTTTGCCTTTTATAACAGGCAGAAAATCAATGCTGTTTATTCTTCTATAACATACATCATAGTGAATACAATCTTTACAAGTCATTTTTTATCTCCCTGATTCCAAAAACCACATATCCGTTTTTAAGCCCCCAACCGTTAAGAACATAAGTTATTTCATATACTTTGTCGGTTATAGGGTGCTTTACGAATGGGTCGCTTGGCTCATAAGGTTGAAAAACAACCCTGTCGCCTTTTTGATAACCTCGGTCATTTTCTCGAATTTCAAATCTCTTATCTCCTGATAAAACATCATCACAGAAATTCAAAAGAAGTTTGATTTTATGTGTTTTCATTTTTCATCACCTCTGACACTCTTCTTTCCATTTGGAAACAATGCAATTATTGCATTGAAACTCATTACAGTAATCGCATAGATTTACATCATCATTAAATGCAGCGGCAAATATCCTTTTGAAATTTGGAATATCAATAGCCCTTTCGGGCGCTAACAATTCAAGAACCTTTTTTAAGTAACCTGTTGCGTTAAAATCACCGAAAATATCCGCTTTTCCAACCTGTTCCTTTGTTTCAGAATCGAGTACACCGACAATAACGCAATTACCGCTATCATCACTCACAAATTTAGGCTCGGTCTGTTCAGCTACATTCCCATTATTGTCAGCCATTCTATAACCCAAATAGAAATTGCCTTTTTCTAAAAATATCATCAAATCACCTTACCCTGCTGCTACTGCGTTAAATTCTTTCATATTGTTGCCCGATGTCTGCACTACCGTGGCAAGAGGTGAATAAGCCAAAGTGCTATTTGATTATTTAATAATTTTGTTTTTCCTTGCTTGTTCAAAATGTTATTCACATTGCTTTAGCAGATGCAGCACATCGCTTTTGTTTATATGTTTTCTATATTTTTCGCAGTTGACTGCAAAACGCCGATTATTGCCGGCTTAAGCTTGCCGACAGTCTCAGTATCGGTTTGAGAAAGCTTGGAAAGCAGCTCGACAAGTGTATTGCTTGTGTCCTGAAATTCGTCGAAATAGACCTTAAGCATTGTGACCTGAGGATTAGCGCCGGTAACCTTTGCTTTTTGCTCGGCTTCTTCAAGTTTAGCTTCAATTGAAGTCTTTTGCCTTTGTAACTTTTCGTTTTCCTGCTGCAAGGAATTGATTCTATCGGCGCTTTTCTTTTCAGCTTCGTTGACAGCATTTTCGATTTTTTGGTTAACGCTGGCTTTTTCCTTTTTAAGTTTTTCTTTATATTTCTGCTCAATTTCAGAAACTTGCTTTTTAATTTCTTCTTCGTCAACAACTTTGGTTGTCGTTTCTGCTTCTTTTTGAGCGTTTGCCAATTCTTCGGTAAGTTCTTCGATTTTTGCTTTAAGCTCCTCATTCTCTTTGCTTACCGTTTCATCAGAAATAACTTCCTTTGGTGACTGCGAAAGTTTCTCAAGCTGAAAGGTCAACTGTTCATTGTGTTTTTTATATTCGTCAACCTTTTCTTTAAGCTCTCTTACTGACAAACTTTCAACATTTTCTTCGGCGACAAGTTCTTCACGCTCGTAAGAATCAATTTGGGAAATAAGTTCAAGCTTGGTAATACCGAGAGAAGAGTTTTCTTCGAGGTACTTCGGGCCGAGCTTTTCATATGTAGAAATATATGAGTAAGCTTGTCTTTGTTTTATGCCGACTTTCTTCTCTGCATATTCTTCAAAGGTTTCGAAACCGAGTTCTTTATAAAGCCGTTCGTCTCTCATCGTTTTGAGGTCTCGGCAAATTTCAAGAAGTGTGCTTTGCAAAACCTGTCCGTTTGCCATAATTCTTGCGTGAATGATATTAGCTTTTTCCGTTAATGTTAATTCGTTCATTATGCTACCTCTTTCTTGGTTGTTTTCTTATGCTTTGCTTTATATTGTTTTAATTTTGTTTGATATGCCTGTTGCCATTTTTTAATAAATCCGTATACCTCCGGTGCAGGTGCAGCATTACACTTTGCTCGATACTGAACAAGCTGCCCTTTCGTGTCAACTTCAACAGTGACGAATGGCGTTTCCTCGTCATCTTTTTTTCTCAAGCAAAATAAATACTTTTCGCCTTTCATATAAGAAATTGTATAGTTTTCTCCTCCAACACATATATCTTGAATATGACCTTCGGTTATTATTTCTGCAATATCTTTGAACGGTCGTATCAAGTATTTTTCGTCATTGTAAACGAAAACTCGTCTTAAAAACGGTAAGAATTCTTTCTTGAAGTGCTTTAACAATTCTGCATTTTCTTTATTTTTTCTTTCTGCCTCTTTTCGGTTGTTAAAGCGCATCATATTGTCGTGCGCCTCTTGAGGGTATCTCGGATATAGCGTTTTTTTATCAAGTGAAATTTCATATTTCTTAAGCCATCCGATATAATCCTGATAGTCATTCAGGGAATAATTCTTTTTGATTAAATATTCAAGGGTCTTTTTATCGCCTTTATATGTGCTCAAACAGTAGTGGTTATTTTGGGCCCAGATGATACCGCTTTCTGTCAATGCAACGCCGTTTTTTAAAAGCATTTCTATAATTCTCAAACTATATTTATTGCTTTTAATTATTTTCATTTCTTCTTTGGTGTGAACTCTAAAGAAATCTTTAACTGTTTTTGCTCTGTAATTCGTTCCACACCAGCCGTACAGCAGTATATGAGCGATTGTTTTATCGAAACCCTCTTTTTGGAGTTTTTCGTAGATTACCGGATGTTTGCAAAACATATTCACGCAATCCGGAATATATAATTCAGGAAAATACACCTCTGAAGCGATGTATTCGCACATTTCAAAATATTTGAAGTTGGGATTTTTCTTAATTTCTTCCAAATTCATAAATGTCATAGGTGTCGGATTAGAATACAATCGACTCCAATATGTGCTCGGAAAAGATAAGCATTTTGGAAAACTCGACATTTTATAAAATGTTTGTTTTTCTTCCGGTTCGTAGAAATAATAGTAATGGCTAAGATATTTATTAACTCGCTTATAGCATTTCGCGGGTTTGCCCAGCTTATAATATATTCGATAATGCTCTGAATATTTGGTTTCGACATTATCATAAGCCCCACTATAATCACGCATTAGTGCATATGAGCGAAGAAGAAGTGTATCGTCCTTTAAATTTTGAAACACTGCTATATAGCCATAATTAGTAAGTCTTGACCTACCCCTGCCGGCATCCTTAACCATAACCGACTTATTGCAATATGGGCAATTTGTTTCTTCATTATGGCGCATATATTTAATACTTGACTCGGGTTGCACTTCTATTCCGTCAATTTCTAAACTGTCGAGCCTAAAGCGTCTTTTACAGCAAGTGCAATATGCTGTGTGTGTTTTGCACTCTTTGAAAATGTAACCGTAATCAAATACTTCATCATCTACCTGCTGCTTGAATTTCTTCGTAAGCGGTTTTGTCATTTGAAAAAGTTTTTCTGTTTCATTTTTCGCCATAATCTAATCTCCTACAATACATCAAACAAATTGACTTTTTCCGTTGCAGTTGACTGCAATTCTTCAAAGCCGTAATATTCACAAACCCACGCCCAAAGGTCTTCATCGTCGCCGCCAACAAAAGAACCTGTACCCTGAATTTGAGTATTTCCGTTTTCTTTTGCGTGATTATAAATATTCATAATGCAGCCTTGAAGAGTTTTGCTCTTTTCAAGAAGCTTCTTAGCGTTGGCATCATTGATAAGCATTGTATCAATGATTCGTTGAACGACCTTGCTTGTAATATAGGCATTGTTGATTTTCTCGGCTTCCTTGTCGATTTTATCAATAGCCTGCTTTACTAATTCAGTCATATTACTCAACCTCGCTTTCTTAAGGCCAAAAGAATTTTTGCAAGTTCATTGACCATTGTGTCGGGAATTAAAGATTTTGAACCCATAATTACAGCTGAAAGGTTTAAGCCTGTTTTGACGGCAAATACATTATTGCCGTTGACTTCAGCTCGCCAATACACTTCAATATCATCGTCGTAAATCGGTGTCAGATAATATGCATTGATAAAATCAATTTCATCACCAAACAAAACCGGAACATATGTCACACCGTTAATGCAAATAGATACTGTGCTAAGATTACAAACTTCGTCATTTACTGTACAATCTGCATATAATGTATTTTCGTCTGTAATATTTTCGTAAGTAAATATTGTTTCGTCAGCTTTTTTATTGCTGAGGTCGGCAACACTTATCAAGTATTCTTCATTGTAAATTGGGTGACCGTATAAAGGATATACGGCTAAACCGTCGCCGAGTAGTTGATATTCGGCTTCACCGTTTACATTGTGCTTGGTGACAATCGTAAATTTGCCGTGTTTTTTGCATATAGCAATAATTTTATTAAATTTCATAAACTATTCTCCTTAATTTTAAAATTAAATTGTTTTGTTAATTACATACAGCGAAAAAGTAATAAGTATTGCCGCTGTAATTAAAAAATATCGTGTATAAATTCTAAATTCTTTCATCCGTTTGTCTCCTTAATACTGATACCGTGAACAAAAAGCATCAGTTTTCTTTTAATTATGTAATCTTTCGTTTTCTTGCCCTTGCAATCTTCAACAATATGCTTATATGAGCCGTCTGCCTGCTGCTCATCGTAAACGAAATCAGCAATATATTTAACTGCTCTTTCGTTTCGATTTTCGCCTTGCTGTTTTTCAATGAGCACAAACGGCACTTGAAATTGAAGATTTTTAATTGCTCCTACTCTTTCAAGGATTTTCAGTTGTTCAAGTCGATTTGACTCTGCCAAGCTGTCACGCTTAATACCGTCAACAGTAATTTTTTGATTACCGTATTTATTACGCTTTGCCGGATGCGCGCCAATATACTCTTGGTACTGCTCTTCAGTCCAATGCAGGCTCATAACTCACAGTAAAGCAGATGCGCTTTTTTGCTGATGAAAGCTTCAAAGCCAACAATTACTTTTATATCTGATATTCTTACACGATATTCGCACTGTGGTTCAGAATCAGAACGAATTCTTGCCACTTCAACAATTTGTTTTTCTTTTTTGCTCATTGATTTTTCGATTCCGAGCAAACTCAAAGCTTTGCCATAAAGAGCTTTAAGCTGTTCAGTACCGATACCCTCAACAAGCATTATTTTTGTACCGGTATGTAAGCAAGCATCTGCTTCTGCGAATTTCATATTTAAGAAATCATCCTTTCTTGTTTTATCATCGTGTATGACTGATATTGATATGGTTGTCCGTCATTTGGGTTGATATAATAACCGTTTTCGACTGTATCTTTAACTATTACATATCCTTTGTTAGCTTTAGGTTCACACTTCCAACCCGAACGCTTTAAGCGCCGGCGGCGCACAATAGGTTGAGCAAGATTTCTCGAGCAGCGGACAAGGCCTCGTTTGTGTTTTTCAAAGCCTTCTGTGTCTTTAACGACTGTACCTCGCGAAAAATATGCACCGATAGTATGCCGCGGCCTATCATCAAGAAACTCAATTTTTGGCGTTCCAAACTTCCATTTCGGAAAATCTTTGACATTTATACCTTCGGCGCTGTTACAAAGAATGTGAAAGTGAGGCCGAACATCTTCGAATTGAAAAGCGTACATATACTTCAATTCAGCATTTTGGCTTCTGTAATAATTACGAAGCTTCGCCCGGTAGTATTTCCATATGTTTTTACACTTTTGTATTACTTCATCTTTCGTTTCACCTTCAGGCAATCGCCCTCGGCCAAAAGTATAGGTAACAAATATATCGCCTTCACGAAAATTAGTATTAGCGACTGCATCATAATAACGCTGTAATCGTCTGTCATTACAACGCTGCTGATGAACTGTTAATTCGCCTTTTTTATTTGTTCTGTTATAAACCACCTCGCCTTTAGTATTCCAGCGAGCCGCAAAGTATTTATAGCTCATAACACAATTACCGCAGTCATACTCGACCTTCAACCACGGCATATATTCACCTCCCAATATTGAGGTGTGAGAAAAAAAGAAGCAAAAAAAGAGTTTTAATGTGGAAAAGTGGAAAATTATTAACGCTTGGAATATGGAAAAACAGGTTTTCCACATTCCTTCACTAAATTTCCCACTTTACACACATTTCTACTACTACGAAAAGCAGACCTCGTCGTTTGATTTTAATATAGAAAAAACATTTATTTTTGAAATCTGAAATTATCCTAAAAATATTACTTCTAATCAAGAGGTCAAAGAGAGGTGAAACTCTCTTGTTTACTTGACTTTTTCTGCTTTTTGTGATAATATAAATAATAGGTTTTGTGGTAATTAACTTTATCACTTTTAAGGGCTTTGGCTTTTTGCTGAAGCTCTTATTTTTTTGCTCTCACACCACCGCAAAATTTACTGCATCCGACAACATTTCCTAAATCGTCAACAAACACTTCTTTGACATCATTGCAATGATGCTCTTTTGAATTCTTATTATTGCAAAGTTGGCAAAGCGAGTATTCATATCTTGTTTGCTTGAGAATATCGTCAAGCATTACAGTTTTATACAATTCATCAAACTGCTTTTGCTCAATTGCCTGCTGCAGTTGTCTTCGTTTTCTCTCGCACGCTTTAGCTTCAGCTTGGGCGTGTTTTTCTTTTTTATCTTCTATATAGCCATAAACAGCAAAAATTCCGATTATAAAAGCTAAAATTAAGCAAAGATTAAGAATTCTTGATTGAGTATATGTAAGTTGTATAATTATTAAATTCATTTTCTTTCCTCCGCCAAGACGATGCGTTGTTGCGTAAACTCGTTTAATGCAAAAATATTTACGAATGATTTCCCGCCTATTTTAATTAGTGGAAAACCGTTTTCGTTCATAAATTCACCTGCTGCTCTTACACTGCATCCGAAAACTTCTGCTAATTGTTCTCTGCTTACAAACATTTTTTTACATTCAATGCCATTTATTTCATTGACAAGCTCCTTAACCATTTTGAGCTTTTCTATTTCTTCATCAACATTACTGAAAATCATTTTTTCACCTCCCGATTTTACCAACCTTTAGCGAAACAGCAGGGCGCTGTCGCAATAAAGCATAAAATATATACGGAGTTTTCAAATCTTGCAAAAAAGTTATAAATAATTTGGTCTGACAGCTAAGGGTATATGATTTCACAAAAAGGCAGTTGATATTTATAATTTTTAAAAGGGGTAAAAATACCCTTTTCCCTGCTGCTCCGCTAAAGGTTGGTATAATGTTAAATATTGATAATACCTTTTAAGCTTGTCTATCTAACATTTTTTTAGCTATACTTAAATTACAGGTCTCTGCCAAGGCCGAGTAATTAAGAAAGGACTTTAAAAATGATAGATACTGATAATTTAAGAAACGCAGTAATTTATTTTGTAAATACTTCACAGCCAACTTCAATTTGTATAAGCCTTTTATACATAACCCACACGCTCCTTTCTGTTGCTCATTTGGTGACTTTCATGACAAAAAATTAACAATAGTTGAAACAGGTACATCAAGCGTTTCTGCTAACAAATTGATATCTGTGACTTTTGCTTCTCTTTGTCCGAGAACAATTTTATTAAGATATTGCCTCGATTTGCACATTGCTTTTGCACATTTAGCTTGAGTGCCAAATTTTTCTTTAATCAATTCATCAAGCGAATTTGCCATCATAACACCTCCTTGCTGTCATCTGTTTGGTGACTTCTCCTGTATAATATCACCTTTCAGCCTGTTTGTCAACCCTTTGGTGACATTTTTTTATTTTTGTCTTGATTTTGGTGACGCTTTGTGCTATAGTAATAACTGCGAGGTGAACATGATGTCTTTCGGAGTTAAATTAAAAGAATATAGAACTTTACATAATATTTCACAAGAAGAATTAGCAAAAAAATTGAATACTACAAAACAAGTGATAAGTAGATATGAAAACGAGCAAAGAAGCCCTAAGTTGTCTGTTGCGATAGAATACTCGGCAAAATTAGGCATTCCGCTTGATATATTGGTTGATGATAAGAAAAGTCTTGAACCTAATATAATTTTATCATCTCATGAAAAAGAAGTAATCACAGCCTACAGAAATCAGCCGGCAATGCAAGAGGCTGTTGACCGTTTGCTTGGCATTAAAGAGGAAAAAACGGTTGTAGTTTTTCAGGCTGCACGAAGTAAGAGCAACACACCACCGGGTTATGCTGAAATGTCTAAATCAGATATTGACAAATTAGAAAACGCACTCGAAACGGATGATAAATTATAATCTACTCCTAATTTATTACCATAATTTACTTGTATATTTTACAACGCATCACATTGTAAGATATTTACAGGTGATGAAAGATGATAAATTATGGTAGATATAAAAATATAAGGAATGCGTCATGGCAGGCACTTATTGATTTTCAAGTTTCTCAACTTCCTGTAATGTTGACAGATGTTGCAAAGCAAGCAGGTATTAAAATTATAAAAAATAGTGATTGCCGGGTCCTTAGCAACAATCAAATCGGTTTAAGCATATATGCCAACAATAAATGGTACATCATATATGATGACAGAAATTCAAAAGAAAGATGCAGGTTCACAATAGCTCATGAATTGGGGCATATCTTTTTAGGTCATTCAGTCACGAATAATGGCAGATTCCGAACGGTTGGCGAAATAGACAAGCCTGAAGAAGAGCAAGCTGCCGATATGTTTGCCATCAGATTTTTGGCGCCGGCTTGCATCCTTAAAGGTCTTAATTTACATACAGCCGAAGAAATTTCTAAAGCCTGCTGCATATCTCATCAAGCAGCACAATATAGAGCCGACCGAATGACGGTTTTGTACAAAAGAAACAAATTTCTTTTAAGCCCGTTAGAAAAACAGGTTTATAAGAATTTTGAAAATTATATAAAAAATAACCGTTCATAAAAACGGTTAAGGAGGAGATTTATGACATTTTGCAATTGGGATGAAGAAATCCATAACGACGAGGAGCAATTAAAACGAATAAAAAGGGCCGAGTCGGCAGATATGACGCCTACCTCTATTGATTATGAAAATCAAACGGGTGTTTTTAAAGGTTCTGGCAAAAAGCCTTATGAGGTTTCGCTCGATTTTTGTACCTGCTCAGATTTTAGGCGCAGAAAGTTGCCGTGCAAACATATTTATCGTTTAGCAATGGAACTCGGTTTATTCGACAGTGATTATGATGTCGGAATAAATAAATTCGACTTAAGCAAAGCAATATTTTCTTTGGATGTGGAAGTTCAAAAAGCTCTTTATGATATTTGCTGCGACGCTGCATATCATTCACAAATAACATTTGTTTTTAATAAAGAAGAATTTCCAAAATATATTGAATTGATTACCAATGGCTTTTGCATCGAAATTTTGTCAAATTATCATGACGCATTTTTGACGGTTCCTGTTTCAATAATAAAAGAAATGTTTAAGGATATTGTTGCTGATGATAAGCCGAAATATAATGCGATAACAAAAACATATCTAAATTGGATTTCAGAAAACGACGATATAATAGCAAATCAACTCGGCAAGCACTACGCCGTTTTACAATTAAACGAACAAATAAATTCGAAAGTCCACACCATTGTTTCAAGATATCGCAAGAAATTCATTAAAAAAGAAGTTCCTTATGTCGACGATTTCTTCGGCGACCTGTATTCTGTAGAATACGAAGAAGTATTCAACAACGAAATAATTTAATAAAAAATAACCCCTCAGCTACGCCAATAGCTGAAAGGTCAGTAAGTAGGAGTATGAACAACCTACCTCGCACATAGATTGTAACACACCCCTGCTTTAATGTCAAATTAAAAAGCAGGGGTATTTTGCGCCCTTTTGCAAATACCTGCTGCAATTTACCGAAAAATAACCGGCAATTTTATTAGGAGTGTGATACAATGGCAAAGAAAAAAACAAAAAGCAGAGTTAACGGCGAAGGCTCATTATATTATGACAGGAGCAAAGACCGTTGGTACGGTGTGGTAACAGTCGGATTTGATGTTGAAGACAAACCAATAAGAAAAAAAGTGAGTGCCAAGACTCAAAAAGAAGCCAGAACAAAGCTTGATTCACTTAAAGAGCAAATAAGAAAAGGCACTTATGTCGACAAGAACGACAGCAAGCTTGAAGATATTATAAAATACCAAATAGAAAAAGACAAAGCATTAAATGTAATAAAAGATACTTCTTATCTTCGACGACTTTACACTTTAAAAATAATTCAGTCACATCGGCTTGCCACTCTGCCAATTCAAGTAATCAACGATTCCGTTCTTCTAACATTTTTTAATTCAATCACTCATTATTCACAATCTACTATTAGAAAAATTTACAGTCAACTTAATTCTGCGTTTAAATATGCGCGAAACAAAGAAATAATATATAAAAATCCTCTTGAAGAAATTAAGATGCCCAAGTCATCCAAATTAACAAAGGAAGTTACAGCTTTAACAATAGACGAGCAAAAAAAGTTTATTAGTATTTTAAACAACGAAGAAAAAGATAATAAATATCGGTATATTTTTCTTTTGATGCTTAATACTGGGCTTAGATGCGGAGAAATATGCGCCCTTGATAAGGACAAGGACATCAATTTTAATTTTAACTGCATTTCGATTCGTCGAACAATAACAAAAGATAAAAACGACAAGCCAATACTCGGCGCAGATGCAAAAACAGAAAACGGCAAGCGAACAATAAAAATGACAACAATTTGTAAGAATATATTAGAGTCTTATATAAGTCAACATTGGGAAAACAACAAGTATAATTTACTGTTTTTTGATGTAAAAAACGATAAACTCATAACTACTAATCAAGTAAATGCGGCTTTCCGTCGGATAATCGAAAAATATTCAATAATACCAGTTCATAACGAATTTAAAAAATTGTCAGAAAAAAGCAGAAAAAAAATTTCTTACAAATCATATACATATTATCGCAAACTTGCAGACGGTAGTTTTGAAAAATTAAAAAAAGATGCACCACTTGATTGGCAACGAAATTTTAAGGATTATTACTATGTCGATAGAGTAGCTGAAAAGCCATTTAATGTTCACATGCTCCGGCACCCGTATGTCAAGCCCACGACAAAAAATTTATAACTTTTTTTGCAGTTTTTCGGGCAGCTTCATAGCTGCCCATAGCTGTTTCAAATGGGTGTTCACGGTTATACTTCCTTTTCGGATTCCTTAGTTTCTAAGAAATCCTGTGTTGCATATTCAATCTCAATCCGATCTCCTGGAAAGACGTAAACTTTATTGATAAGCCGGTCAATCAGAGCTTTTGTCAGCATGTTGGCGTTTCCGACTTTCTGCACAATTTCCTGTTGTTTCAGCTTAATCTCATAATCACTTTTTATCTGCTTTGTCTGTGCAGTGATGACAGCATGAACATTTTTGGCTTGTACCAGTTCCGTGTCATAAACCGCTTTTCGTGTCCGATAGGTTTCCAAATCAATCTCTCCGAGTGCATACTGCTCATAAAGATACCGCTTGCTATCTTGAATAGAACGGAGTTTTTCTTCATGTTCGGTCTGCTGGACTGTCTGCAAATCCAATTTATCCTTATTGCTATCAATTCCCAATGCCGGACACATTTGAGCCCGAATTGTTTCAAATACAACCTGCTCCAGATCTGCCATCTTTATGCGCACACCATGACAAGGAAGCGTTTCAGCCACCTCGGAATGACGGCAATAAAACCACGCACCATTTCGTAGAGACATTGCATGATCGCAGCATCCGCAGAATACCTTACCACGGAGCAGATAATCACGCGGCTTTTTATTTGACAGAGAGAAACGCTTAATTGAAGCATTGGCTCTCTCAAATAGATCCACACTTACAATAGCCGGATGATGGTTCGGGATTTTGAACCACTCACTTTCATCCTTTAACTGTGTATGTCGGCTGCCAATCTCTTTTACCTTTCTCTTGCCAATTACATAGGTACCGATATATCTTTGATCTTCTAAAATACGCAGAACCGTTGATGTACTCCAAACGCCGTTTGTTCGGGAAACATTGTAATAGGCCTTGCCTTTAAGTTTGCGATATTCCCCAGGGGTGGGGATATTCATGGCATACAATTTTCTTGTGATCTCGGCTGCGGTGTTGCCTTCAGACGCCCATTGAAATATCATCTGCACATTCGGGGCAACATCCTCGTCCGGTTCCATACGTCCGTCTGCACTCTTGCGATAGCCGTAAGGACAGATGACACTCTGATATTCCCCACGACGCATCTTTGCGTATTTTGCACTTTTGGTTTTCATGGACATATCCCGGCTATACCACTCGCTGATAAGATACTTGAAAGCAATATCAATCCCTCCGGTATCACCTTTGAAATTAGCTGTGTCAAAATCATCACTGACGGAAATAAAACGGGTGTGATAAAGAGGAAATACCCGCTCAATAAAATAGCCGGTTTCAATGCTGTTACGTCCAAATCGGGAAAGGTCTTTTACAATAATACAGTTGATTTTTCCGGCCTGAACCATTGTTAAAAGTTCCTGCACCGCCGGACGCTCAAAGTTTGTCCCCGTATGACCGTTGTCAATAAATTCCAAAATCTCGCTGTCATCCCATTCCGGCAGAGACATAGCTTTTTCACGAAGAATCAGTTTTTGATTTGGTATGCTCAAACTTTCAGTTTTGAAATCTTCCACAGAAAGACGGATATAAAGGGCAATCACATAGTTGCGCACGGTTCCACCGCCTTTCCCTGAAATTCATTTTTGAAACGGAAGGTCACATGAATATTCCGCTCGTGGTCTATCTCAATTCGTTCAATGAGCCGTTCGATCAGTTCTACAGTCAGTACGTGATCCTGTGCCAGTGTTTTTGCATCCTTTTCCATTGCACGGTATCTGGCAAGCTGGTTGTCCAGAGAGTCCATAGATTTTTCAAATACTTCAATCTCACCAGACAGAGCATTGATAGCATGTTCATAATCCGCTTTCAATTCAAAGTATTCGTCATTTGTCAAAATACCCTGCACAAAATTTTCATATAGGCCACGGATCAGCCGGCGTGTTTTTTCAATTTCCTGCCGTTTGGCCGACATCTGAATTTTCAGCTTATCTTTTTCCTGTTTTTGTCTTGTCTCCAACTGAAAGAGTGGCAGCGACATTCCCAGCGCAACTGTCAGCTCTTTTTCAAGAATAGCCGTAACAGTAGAAATCAGTTCTTTCTCTTGTATCATCGCACCTTTGCAGCTATCTTTTTCTACCCGGCTGTTTGTAAGGCAGTGGAACCAGTAAGTGTCGGGTCCTTTCCGGCGCTCGGCGCGTTGCCTGTGAAGGCTTCTGCCACAATCAGCACAGAACACTTTACCTTTGAAAATGTTTGGTGTGTAGGGACGTTTTGGAGTTGCTTTGCTTTCTTCACAGATCTGTTTTCTGTATTCCTGAACTGCATTAAACAACTCATGGCTGATGATCGGTTCATGGGTGCATTTTGCAATAATCAGATTATCTTCTCCAGCCTTGACCTGCTGATGATCTACAATCTTTGTTTTTCCTTGCACCAGATCGCCTGTATAAACTTCGCTTTCTAAGATTTTCATCACTGTGCGGGTCTGCCATTTGCCACTTCCGATCAGTCCCGGACTGGTAATCTCGCCAGTGGTCTTTTTATAATGGCTCGGTGCCGGAATTCCCATCTCATTTAGATTGCGGACAATCCGGTTCAGTGCCACATGCTCATGTGCCCATTCAAAAATCTGTTTTACCACAGGGGCAGTATTTTCATCAATCAGAAGTTTATGGCAATTATCCGGGTCTTTCCTGTAACCGTAAGGCGCCCGTGCACCAATATAGTCGCCATCTTTCATAGCCTGCCGCGCCTGTGCTTTGATTTTTCGTCCAATGTCCAGAGCATAGGCTTCATTGATCATATTTTTCAAAGGCAGCATGATACCACCATGAAGATTTCCGGAATCCGCTGTGTCAAACTGATCCGTAACAGCAATGAAGCGAACATTATGAGCATGGAAATACTGTTCGATATAATAACCTGTGTCAATAGAATTTCGCCCTAATCGGGAAAGATCCTTAACAATCACACAGTTAATGTGGCCTGCTTCAATATCAGATAGCATTTGCTGAAATCCAGGGCGGTGAAAATTTGTCCCTGTCGCTCCGTTGTCGATATAAGTATCATACACAACGAAGTCCGGTTTATCCGAAAGAAAGTCATTCAGTACCAGTTTTTGGTTTTCTACTGAGCAACCCCGCTTTTTGTTATCCTCCACAGAAAGACGGATATACAGAGCCACATGTACATACAAAGATGGTGCCGGCATAGGAGCTGCCGTCTGTTTTCTGCTTTTTCTTGCCATTTAGCTCACCATCCTTTCTTCATTTTTTGTAGCAATCTGTTCAGCCAAAGAGATTGCTTTCTGATATTCATCCTGGTAATTAAATTCAATATGCAGTTCATCTTTACCCATTACCCGTATGCTTCGGATAAGCTGCATGACTGCCCGGCGGTCAATATCCTCCATAGTAGAAAATTTCATAAAATGGTTGATCCAACGGTTTCGTTCGCTTCGGTTTTCCAATACATCTGTAAGTTTATCGTTCCATTCAGCGATTGCCTTTTGGAACAGTTCAATATCTGCATTGTATTTTCGCTTATAAGAGAGAAATTCTTCCTTTGTCAGAATTCCACTCACCAGATTTTCATAGAGTTTTGCCTTAAAGCCCTCGGTCTGTGCCACACGCTTTTCATTTACTCTGATCTGTGCGGCATATTCCTGCGCCAATTCCCGGTTGATCCGTTCCTGACTGATACTGGACAGCAGGGCATCCAGAGAAGCAACATTTTCAATATGTCCTTTCAAACTGTCCTGCACACATTCAATCAGATCCGACTCTTTCAGCATGACCGACGATGTGCAGCCATTCTTTTTGCCGGTCGGGCAGTAATAATAGTGATACTCTTTGTCTTTATAGCGGTTCGTCTTGCGGGTCATACGGCAGCCACAGCATCCGCAGATCAAAATACCGGAAAACAGGTAAACCTTATCCGATTTGGGAGAAGTCCTTGTGTCAATCCTGCGGAGCCGTTGCACCAGATCAAAATCGTGCTTTTGTATGATCGCTTCATGGGTTCCCTCCACACGAATCCATTCCGAAGAAGGTTTGTCCTCACGCTCTTTTAATTTGAAATGGGGCGTTGTCTGTTTGCCCTGGACCAGTGTTCCGGTGTAAGTTTCATCCTGCAAAATGCGGATGATTGTAGTTGCAGACCATTTGCAATCCTTTCGGTCTGTATAGCCACCTTTTGCATGAGGCATTCCGTGATTGCGCTTATACGCTAAAGGCGAAAGAATTCCTAATCGGTTCAGTTCATCCGCTATATGGGAAGCGCTGAATCCCTCCAGCCGTTTTCTGAAAATATCCCTCACAACATTAGCAGCATATTCGTCTACTTCCAAGCTCTTGTGTTTATCGCCGACTTTCACATAACCATAAATGGTAAAAGCACCTACAAAATCCCCGCTGCGCCGTTTTACTTCCAGGGCGCTCCGTGTCTTAACGGAAATATCCCGACAGTAAGCCTCATTCATAATGTTTTTGACAGAAACCGTGAGATCATCGGCAGCGTCATTTTCCGTGTCCACATTATCGTTAATTGCGATAAAACGCACTCCATAGGCTGGAAATACCCTGCGCATATAACGGCCTGTTTCTATGTACTCACGACCTAAGCGGGAGAGGTCTTTGACAATCACGCAGTTAGCTTCGCCTTGTTCGATCATCCGCATCATTTCCTGAAATGCCGGGCGATCAAACAAAACACCACTATAACCATCGTCAATTTTTTCTGCCACAACCTCAATTTCCGGGTGTCGGGCTATGTAGTCATCGATCAGGCGCCGCTGGTTAGCAACGCTGTCACTTTCTACTGTTTTATCATCCGTATAAGAAAGACGGATGTACTTAATCGCTTTGTAAACCTGCATAAAAAAACACTCCTTTCGTTGCACAGAAAAATCCCCGCAATTCAAGAAGTGTGGTTATGCCATATTCAATTCCTTTTCCGATTCTTATTCTACCATGCTTTTACGGAAAAGTCAGCCCCTTTCTTAAAATTGCACCTATCGCAAAATACCCTTGATACATTCTTCCAGGGTAGCACCTTCAGCAGAAAAGCTGGCCTGTACAGTAAAACGCCCACACTTAAAATGGTATGGATTTTTGATTTGCTGAACGAATTCTGCAATCCGTTCATCACGGGAAAGTTCTTTGTTGACAGAGACATCCCGAATGTCTACCAGTGTACCCACTTCACTGACAATGGTATTCAATTCCATAGTATCAACTCCCTTCTGAAAACTGTGTTATCAAAACCACATGAATAGGTCGGATCTATGGTTATTACACACATAAATCCGGCCCATTATATCTGATTTCGATTTTACTGCCGTATTTGCCACGCACCCCGGCAAGTCCTTCTGTTATAAGGACGGGGCTGTTACAGGCTGCGGATAGCGTCACCGCATCATAGTCCCGCATACGCCGCCGCTTTGCCAGAGCAAGCAAACGCCGCAGGAACTCTCCCCAAGTCTTTAGGAAGCTGTGAAGAAGTACCATTATGATCTGCGTCGTTATCGCGTCCGGCCTGCCACAGCCGGTTTCGTAGGTTGCGTTTATCGCTCGGACAGCCTGGATCCATCACCTCCTTAGGCCGCCTGTCACCGCGCCGCCCCATCTGCCGCTCGGAACACAGAATGAAGTACCTGTAACAGCGTATATTCGGTTGTCAAGGAACAAGCAAGGGGCATGGCAGACAAATTGATATTGCAGTTGGGGTGGGAGGATGTATATGCTTCCTTACCACACCCGTCCAGCTTGTCCCGCCGAATATGTCCCTCTACTATTCAGTACATTTTTAGGGGCAAAGTTGCCGTCTGTTATAAAATTTCTTTGAAATATTTTTCCAGACTACGCAATCCGGCTTCGATAGAACGGGTGATCCGGCTTTTGTGTGTTCCTTCCGCTTTGGCAATATCTGCTTTGCTCATGCCAAGAAAAAAGTGTGCATAGATTCGTTGGCGCTGCTTTACCGGAAGTTTGGAAAGACCTTTATAAATCAACTCCGTCATTTGGCGCTGTTCCCAAATTTCTGCCGGGTTAAGAGGCTTTTGCAATATCTCACGCTCAATACCTTCGTCTCGATCCAGAGAGTAAAATGCTTTATAGCGGTATGTACGAATCCGATAGGCTTCTTCCAACAACATATATTCCCGAAGCAACAAAGCAACTTCATCCGGCACCTCAACGATCATGTCCTGTGTATAATACGGGTAATAATCCCGAAGATTGATTTTCTTCATAGTAATTTCCTCCAATTTCGATGTTTGAGTTGATGGCAAAAATCGAAATCAGAGGGTGGGCTGCGGCAGCGATAAGGTCTAAGTCTCTTTCTGATTAAAAAAAGGGTACAAAAAAGCGCGCCCGTACAAAGAACAGGCGCGCCAAAGCAGCAGTATGAAATTTTTCCGGGAGGTTGACAGCGAAAATGCTCAAACTTTGTCGAAACCAAAAACGCCGCAATCCATACGAGCTGGACTACGACGTATAGGTGACTGAATGTAAAGCAGTTTATCTGCAGATCTGTGTTGCATAGACGCATAGGCATTTCCTCCCATCAAGGAGGAACCTGAATCGGCTGCTTGATACCTCCTTGGGAGAAAATTATATCGGTTATGTTTCCTTTATCAGTCCGCAGATATTCGCTTTTTACTCTTTATATTCGCAATTTTCTACATATTCCGCTCTTAGAATATATGCTGCAAAAAGCAAGCCCACAAGGGGAAACAACACCTTGTGGGCTCATGTTATAGATGTTCAAATTTATAGCCGATCCCGGCGACACTCTCAATATAGTTTGGAAGATCCGGTTCAAAGCGCAACTTCTTACGCAGCTTACTTATATGATTATGAATCGCTTTTCTCGAATAGAAATCACAATCCTCTTTCCAAACCAAATCGGTAATCAGTTCGTAAGTAAAAACACGTTTGGGATTGGCAATGAGCAATGCCAGTATATCAAACTCCTTACTTGTCAGGTTGATCATCCGTTCCCTAACCCTGACAGTGCGGTGTTCCAGGCATAGATAAAGCTCGCCTTCCTGTATTTCTGTTAGAGGATTTTTCTTTGCTGCGAAGGAAGTGTGACAGGAATTGAATACCGTTCCATGACAGGCTCCTTGTTCCAAAATATATTGCATTAGAGCATTCTTTTGTTCCTCGTTAAGAAGCAGAAATAACTTTTCTCCGATCTGCTTGCCGGATTCTTCTATATCAAAAACAGCTAATGTCCCATCACATCATCACCTCCGTATTTTAATAAATTTATTGATTAGAGTTCAATTCTTGCTTTCGATGGCTTATCTTCCCAATAGGTAACTTTAATCGTTGTTCCCTTGTCAGGGACTTTGTTTCCTGCGCCAATCCATTT
>ERZ860023.78-NODE-78-length-61904-cov-3.248913_pt1 | contig 61904 bp, 62 predicted proteins | sample MGYA00509983_ERZ860023 | MGnify/ENA primary metagenome ERZ860023 (study PRJEB30046, sample SAMN00715180) | human gut metagenome | study: EMG produced TPA metagenomics assembly of the A metagenome-wide association study of gut microbiota in type 2...
ATCATTCATAAATTTGTTTATCATACGGCAGTACCCAAGTGAATACGCAAAAGCCTTGATTTTCTGCGAAAAATAGCCTTTACTGCATACGAATTTGGAATCATACGCAAAAGTATTACGAATCGAAAAGCCGACAGGCTTTGCCGGACGGCGTTTTCGGGCATTTCAATGCCCGAAAATCATACCCCTTTATCCTGCTTAAAAATCGACGGCTTGAAATTTGCTCAAAAACCCACTCAAAAGAGCCGAGATTTATCCTAAACCAAGTTAAAAATCAATTCAAAAAACTCAAAAGAAAAATCGCCGTTTTTTCAATTTTAGGCTTTTAGATTATTTGTCATCAGCTCTTACAGTGGGGTACACTATATTTGATGAACTGTGTAGATATTACTTTGCTGTGCGTTTTCAAAAAATCTTTGATTAATATCTATGTAGCCTTTTTCTTCAAGCGACTTGAGCGTGTTTCTGCAAGTGGTCGGACACATATTGCACTTCTTTGCCATCTTCGGTACAGACCAAAAACTGACGCCTTTGCTGTCGCCAACCGAAATAAGAAAACAGTAAATCATAAATTCGTGCGGCGAAAAGTTTTCATCAAAAATTTTGTTCGGCATATAGTAAACCTTGCCGTCGGTTTTGTATTTTTTATTTGCGTACATAATTTTTATCCTTTCTTAATTTGTTTTTGAATCCACAACTGGAATTCATCTTTCGGTACAACAATTCTTGTGCCGATTTTTATTTTTGGAAAACCTTTTTCATTGACAAGCTCGTACGACCTTGTGCGAGATATTCCAAGCACCTTTGCAACCTGCGACACCGATAACATCATCGGTAGCTCATCAAAACTTTTGTAGCTTTCTTTCATTGTGCTGCCTCCTTTCGTATTATTCGAGAGATACTTTTTCAAAAAAAAAGAGAGTAAAACCAAATTTGAAAACAAAAATTCACCCATAAAAAAGTCCCTCTAATATACAGAGAAAAATTTCATTTTTGTTCGGGTGTTTTTCAAAAATCTTTACACCTTGTTTACATTTGATTTCACCATAACAAAAGAATACCCCTCTATAATACGGAGAAAAAACTCGGTTTTGTTGATGTGTTTTAAAGAAAATTTACAAATTATTTTATAAAAACAAAAATCCCCACCGTATTTATAGATGAGGATTCATTACCTGTACCATTATTTGTACAATTAACAAAAAAGTTTGTATTGGTTGTTGAAATATGATATACTTATATTTGTATAATTGTATCTTTTCATAGATTCAATTCATATCGCAACTTTAAGTTATTGTATATTCACAGCAGGAGGATAAATATGGCTAACGAAAATAACGCCAATATCGGCTTTGAAAAACAAATATGGGACGCAGCATGCGTACTTTGGGGACATATCCCTGCAGCAGAATACAGAAAGGTTATCGTAGGTCTTATTTTCCTGCGTTACATATCAAGTGCGTTTGAAAAGCGTTATCAAGAGCTTGTTGATGAGGGTGACGGCTTTGAAGATGACAGAGACGCTTATGTTGAGGATAATATCTTCTTCGTGCCGGAGGACGCTCGTTGGAGCAAAATTGCTTCATCTGCTCACACTCCCGAAATCGGAACTGTCATTGACGACGCTATGAGAGCCATCGAAAAAGAAAATACAACCCTCAAAAATGTATTGCCCAAGAACTACGCAAGCCCCGATTTGGACAAGCGTGTTTTGGGCGATGTTGTTGACCTGTTCACTAATATGGATATGGGCGACACCGAGGAAAGCAAAGACCTGCTCGGTAGAACTTATGAGTATTGTATTCAGCAGTTCGCCGCATATGAAGGCGTTAAGGGTGGCGAGTTCTATACCCCGGCAAGTATTGTTAAAACAATCGTTGCTATCTTAAAGCCGTTCAAGAATTGTCGTGTATATGACCCTTGCTGCGGTTCGGGCGGTATGTTTGTACAGAGTGCAAAGTTCATTCAGGCACACAGCGGTAAGCGTGGCGAAATCGCCGTTTACGGTCAGGAGTCCAATGCCGACACTTGGAAAATGGCAAAAATGAATATGGCTATTCGAGGTATTGATGCCGATTTCGGTCCGTATCAGGCAGATACATTTTTCAATGACTTACACAAGACCTTGAAAGCCGACTTTATTATGGCAAATCCGCCTTTCAATCTTTCCAACTGGGGACAGGAAAAGCTCAAAGACGATGTCCGTTGGAAATACGGAACACCGCCTGCCGGCAATGCCAACTATGCGTGGATTCAGCATATGATACACCACCTTGCACCAAACGGAAAGATTGGTCTTGTACTTGCTAACGGTGCTTTGTCCTCTCAGTCCAGCGGCGAGGGAGAAATCAGAAAGAACATCATTCAGGCTGACCTTGTGGAAGGTATTGTTGCTCTGCCGACTCAGCTCTTTTACAGCGTTACCATTCCTGTTACGCTTTGGTTTATTACCAAGAACAAAAAGCAAAAAGGCAAAACCCTGTTTATTGATGCTCGTAAAATGGGCTATATGGTAGACCGTAAGCACAGGGATTTTACTGAAGGCCTTCAAGAAGACGGCAGCCTTGGAGATATTGATAAATTAGCAAAAACATTTGATGATTTTCAAAACGGAACATTAAAAGAAGTAAAAGGCTTCTGTGCCGTTGCCGACCTTCAGGAAATTGAAAAGCAGGACTTCATTCTGACACCGGGCAGATATGTTGGTATTGAAGAAGTCGAGGAAGACGGCGAACCCTTTGAAGAAAAAATGACACGCCTTACATCCGAGCTTTCTGATATGTTTGCAAAGTCTCACGAGTTGGAGGACGAAATCCGCAAGAAACTGGGGGCGATTGGGTATGAGCTCAAGTAATGAAACAACATATTGTTTGATTTTTGATACGAATGCATTGTTTCAAGCATATGAAAAGATGGCAGATTTTACAACTTTTAGTTTCAATGCAACATTTGAAAATGTAATTGATATGATTAATCAGCTTGATATATATAATCGGGTAACCATAGCTATTCCATCGGTCGTTTGGAATGAAATGAAAAAGCAGATTATAGAAAAACATGACAAATTACTTTTATCCTACAAAAACACAATATCAAAGAAACTATTCCCTGAGTATTCAATACATGAGAATTCTTCAGTAAATTATCCTGAATACATAGAAACCAAGATTGAGGAATATAAGAAAGAAATTTCAGAAGGGCTGAATAAAGTTATAGAAATTCCGATTGCCTCAAATAATAGGTTTGATAGTATTATACATCGTGCATTTGGCAAGTTACCACCCTTTGAAGGAAAAGATAAAAAATCAGACAAAGGATTTAAGGATGCGTTATTATGGGAAAGCGTTTTGGAATTTGCATTAAATCATAAGAATTCAAAAATAATATATTATTCTAAAGACAATGCTTTTGGGGATTTTCTTCTAAAAGAGTTTGCCGAAAACATTTCGGATTCAACACTGTCTATATGTAAAAATGAAAATGAAATCAAAACACAATTAGAAGCCTGGGCACTTGAAATTGATAAGTATTCATATCAACCAATTAAAGATTTTGAAGAAAATAAAGAAATTGTAGATTGGTTAAACTCTGAGGACTTTCTTGTACAGATAATAGATCGAGATTTTGGTCTTGTTGAAAAAGGAAGATTAATTACTTCAACTGCAGCACATTTAATAAGCATTGAGAATATTGAATCTTTGAATTCAGACGATGATGAAAATGCGTATTACATTGAAGCTATATTACAAGTTGTATATGAATTAAAGGATGGTGGAAAAACACAGGAAACATTCAACGTTGGGATAGATGTTGAAATAATATATGACGATATTTATTCAATCGAAGACGCCTATAGAATTGATGAAGACGAAATTGAAAGTGAGAACTAGCCTATGAGTATGGAACAAGAAAGAACAAACAAGTTAGTTACGCAAAAGAAATTGGGGTGAGTGGATATGAAATTTAATAAATTCGCTCTTTCGGAACTGGCAACTATTAAATACGGAAAGAATCAAAAAAAGGTTCTTTCAGAAAGTGGAAACGTTCCTATCTATGGTACTGGTGGACTGATGGGGTATGCGACAACATCTCTTTATGATAAACCTTCTGTATTGATTGGAAGAAAAGGCACAATAGGAAAAGTTAAGTATGTGGAGCATCCATTTTGGACAGTTGACACACTTTTCTACACCATCGTAAATACGGATATTGTACTTCCTAAATATCTTTATTATGTTATGTCGCTTATTGACTTAAATAACTATAATGAGGGAACAACAATTCCAAGCTTGAGAACGGAAACTCTTAATAGACTTGAATTTGATATTCCATCATTGGTAGAGCAAGAAACAATACTTTCTTGCCTTAATCCGATAGATGAAAAAATTGCACTCAATAATGCCATAAACAATAATTTAGAGGAACAATTAAGTGCCTTATTCGTAAATATGTTTGGTCATTCTATTGATTCTCTTGATAATAGTGACATTAAATTAGGCGACTTAATTGAAAGCGTCGATAACAGAGGGAAAACACCACCATTATCTGACGAACCAACAGACTATCCAATAATTGATGTTAGAGCATTATCCGGTAATTCAAGAATAATTGATTACACCAACTGTACTAAATACGTTTCCAAAGAGACATACAATAATTGGTTCAGAAGTGGACACCCTAAAGAATATGATATTCTCATTTCAACTGTAGGTAGTTTGGCTGAAATGAAAATCTTTCTAGGAACTATAGGCTGCATTGCTCAAAATGTTGTAGGATTTAGAACAAAAGGTATATCACCACTCTACTTGTATCAATATCTGAATTACATAAAAAACGACTTGGTAGCATACAATATTGGTTCTGTTCAACCAAGTATTAAGATAACTCATATAATCAAACATTCTATCTATGTTGCTTCAAAAGAAAATATAGAAATATTTGATAGTATTGCTCGAAACATTACGAAAAAAATATTTGCAAATTGCCAAGAAAACGAAGCATTAAAGCAAATGCGAGATACTCTTTTACCACGTTTGATGTCAGGCAAACTTGATGTATCTAACATCGAAATTTAAGCCGCTAAATTATTGTTTAGTGTATGTTAATTTGTAAGAAAGGAGAATTTATGAAATTTGGAATGAGGACGCCAAGCTTTAAAAAATCTATTAAAGCAAGAACAACCGGAAGAGCAAAAAGAACTGTAAAAAAAGCGGTTATTCCCGGTTATGGAAAGAAAGGCGTCGGATGGATTAAAAATCCTAAGAAAGCAGCATATAATAAAGTTTATAAAAAGACATCATTTAGTATTTTTGATTTGTTTAAGTAATTTTGCTTGCAATGATAAATATATACCCTCCACCAACGGCGGAGAAAGCAAAGAGACTGCCGTTGCAAGTCGTTCTCTAAGTTAAATAAAAGGAGAATTGACTGTGAAACAAGACTTAATCAAAGATGTTGTTCAAGGAATGTTACCATACTTGAACAATGCGCAATGCGAAAAGTTACAAGAAGTGTTGAAATACACCCTTGCAAATTATGAGGTAACGGAAAATCAAAGCAAAGAGAAATACTCGGAGCTAAACTTCGTAGAACTGTTCCTATCGGCAAAGCGAATTGAGGGCTGCTCCGAAAAATCTCTTAAATACTACAAAGCGACTATCGAAGCTATGCTCTGTGAACTCAAAAAAGATGTCAAACACATAGTTACAGACGACATTAGAGGATACCTGACGGAATATCAGGAAAAGAAGAAATCAAGCAAGGTAACGATAGACAATATCCGCCGTATTCTCTCCAGCTTTTTCTCTTGGTTAGAGGACGAGGATTACATACTGAAAAGCCCAGTAAGACGCATACACAGAGTAAAAACCGGCACGAATATCAAGGAAACATACTCCGATGAAGCGTTAGAGCTTATGAGGGATAACTGCACAGAACTTCGAGACTTAGCAATTATTGATATGCTTGCTTCAACGGGTATGCGTGTCGGCGAAATGGTACTGCTTAATCGAAATGATATTGATTTCAATGAAAGAGAGTGTATTGTGTTCGGTAAGGGCAGTAAGGAGCGAGTAGTCTATTTTGACGCTCGCACAAAGATACATTTGCAGAACTATTTGGAGAGCAGGACGGACGACAATCCGGCGCTGTTTGTGTCGTTGAAATCACCGCACGAAAGGCTGAAAATCGGCGGTGTTGAGGTTCGCCTTAGAGAATTTGGAAAGCAATTAGGTATTAACAAGGTACACCCGCATAAGTTCAGGCGTACACTTGCAACTATGGCAATAGATAAAGGAATGCCCATTGAGCAATTGCAACAGCTCTTGGGGCATAGAAAGATAGACACGACCTTGCAGTACGCAATGGTAAAACAAAGCAATGTAAAAATTGCACACCGAAAATATATAGGATAGGTAATTATTATGGCAATATGTAGACTAGGAGATCTAATAAAAATTAAACATGGTTATGCATTCAAAGGTAATTATATCTCAACTGAGGACAACGGTATTGTTCTTGTAACGCCTGGGAATTTTAAAATTGGTGGTGGCTTTAAAGAAGAAAAGTGCAAATTTTTTGCTTCGGTTTATCCAAGTGATTATGTTCTAAAACCGGGTGATTTAATAGTAACCATGACAGATTTAAGTAAAACAGTGGATACTTTAGGTTATTCAGCAATTGTTCCTAATAGCAAAAGAATCTATTTGCATAATCAGCGAATTGGTTTAATTAATATCATTAACAGTACGATCGTTGATAAAAAATATTTATATTGGTTAATGCGTTCACCGAAATATCAAAAAACTATTGCTGCAACATCTACTGGTTCAACTGTTCATCATACATCACCGAATAGAATTTATGAATATGAATTTGACCTGCCACAAATTAGTGTCCAAAGAAAAATTGCAGGAATTTTAAGTGATATTGAAGAAAAGATCAATAAAAATAGTGCGATAAACAATAATTTAGCGGCTTAAATCTCAATGTCGGAAACATCAAGCTCACCTGACATAAGTTTAGGCAATAACGAATCACGAAGTTGCTCTAAACGACATACTTCATCGTAATTGTTGTGAATAGCGGCATCCAATGGAGCAACTAACGCCTCAAACTCATCTAGATTTTCACTTGATGGTATAAGGAGAGGCATTTCGTTTAGCGAATTTCTGTTAATTGAGCCAAACACAGTACCCTCTCCATTAAAAACATCCAACTGTTTTTTGAGAGAAAACATTGTGTATAGCACGAAAGATTGATGATTATTCTTTGAATGAATAGCGGCAAGTCCTCGACCGATACAACAATCGGTATGAGCCACATTTAGGTCGCCGACAGGCGCTCGAACACTCATTAAAGTGTCATTAGCACAAGCCATTCGCTTCGGTTCTGTTGTATAAAGGCGAACAGTTGGAAATCTGAAACCAAATTCAGCTCGACCTTGGAAGAAAATTGTACCATTACCATCTTCGTTATAGCTGCTTCCGCTTGGGGACTGTCCCATTGTAATATCGGCTATATCGCTCAGTGTGCCTTCTGTCCAATCTGAGCTTGCGTTATCAATAAACATCTGCTGATATATTGCCTGAGCTTGCTGCTCTAAATTATTGTTTTTAGGAGATTTGTATGGTTGATATGGATATTATTAGTGAGTTAAAAGAATATATTGGAAATAATCCATTGTTTTATCTTAAATTTTGTCGTTGCCTAGAATATGCAAATGACATACTCAATGGAAATTTATATTCTAATAATGTTAAATATTTTCGAGAACTCGAAGAAAAAGAACATGAACACGGACAAGGTGATTTACACGAAGTTGCGTTGTTAGCAAAATCGGAAAACATTACTCTTTATGATAATAACACTAATGAACTAATTGCCTATTCTCCAACCGGCTTCTTAGAAGTGAAATTCAATGATGATTTGCTTAGACCTATTGTATGTTTTGTTGGAGTAACATTAGATGATTTGAAAGTTAAAACATATAATGAGCATTTTGCAGAATTTGAATTTGCATTTTCTTATGAGGAATATAATCTTTTTAGTGAAAAATTTGGGGAGTATTGTGTTATCATAAGTGGAAAAGAATTAATAGATAAAATAAAAGAGTATTGTGCGAATATTAAAACCGATTTCGTATTTGGTAAGGTGACATATTCTATTCAAAATGATATTGATAGGGTTAATGCATTTATGAATGGAACAAAATATAGGTTTTTGTATAAAGATCCTGAATTTTCTTACCAACGAGAATATAGATTTGCAACAAAATTAGAAATGCCTTCTGATCATTTTTTTAGAATTGGACCACTTGCAGATGCAAAAATAGTTCAAACAAGTGCGTTATCAAATCTTTGTTTGAGAATAAATTATACTTTGGAAGAAAAGGACTAAAATTATGCCATTCACAGAAAATAATTATGAACAAGCAATAATTCAATTGTTCAGAAATGATTTGGGATACGAGTACGCATACGGTCCCGATATTGAAAGAGACTTTTACAGTCCGTTATATGAGGAAGTTCTGCTTGACTCTCTGTACCGCTTGAACAGAGGGTTACCTGATGATGCCATTCAGGACGCATTATTCAAACTAAAGAATTTTGAAAACGGAGAACTTGTGCAGAAAAATGCCGTGTTTATGGACTATCTGCAAAACGGTATCCCGGTTAGATATTTTGTTGACGGCGAGGAGCGTTCCTCTATCGTCTATCTTGTTGACTATAAAAATCCCGACAATAACTCCTTTATCGTAGCAAATCAATGGACTTTCATTGAAAACAGCAATAAACGCCCTGATGTAATTCTCTTTTTGAATGGCTTGCCGGTTGTATTGGTTGAGCTGAAATCTCCATCCCGTGAAGAAACGGACGCTTCCGAAGCGTACAGGCAGCTCCGTAACTATATGATTGAGATTCCGTCTATGTTCATTTACAACGCAATTTGCGTAATGAGTGACCAGTTGACCTCTAAGGCAGGTACGATCACCTCCGGCGAAGACCGCTTTATGGAGTGGAAAACAAAAGACGGCGACTACGAAAACACGCAGTATGCGCAGTTTGATACTTTCTTTGAGGGTATGTTCCAAAAAGAAAGACTGCTGGATATAATCAAAAACTTTATTTGCTTTTCTAATGAGGGTATCAATTCGTTTAAAATACTTGCAGGGTATCACCAGTATTTTGCGGTCAGAAAAGCAATTGAATCCACAAAACACGCTACTGTTACCGATGGTAAGGGCGGCGTATTTTGGCACACCCAAGGCAGCGGAAAATCGCTGTCTATGGTATTTTATGCTCACTTATTACAGCAAGCATTAGACAGCCCGACTATTGTTGTTATCACAGACAGAAACGACCTTGACGACCAGCTTTACGGTCAGTTTGCTAAATGTAAAGATTTCTTGCGTCAGGAACCGGTACACGCAACTTGCAGAAAACTGACAGAAACTTCCGGTAAGAATGATGTCGGACTAAAGGATTGGCTTGATGGCAGACAGGCAAATGGCATTATCTTTACCACAATGCAGAAATTTGAAGAATCACACGAGCCGTTATCTGAACGCCACAATATTATTGTTATGGCTGATGAAGCACACAGAGGTCAATATGGACTTACTGAAACCGTAGATGCTAAGACTGGTAAGGTTAAAATAGGAACTGCTCGCATTATTCGTAATTCACTTCCTAATGCTACATATATCGGATTTACAGGCACTCCTATTTCATCTAAAGACCGCAGTACCCGTGAGGTATTCGGTGACTACATCGACATTTACGATATGACACAGGCTGTTGAAGACGGAGCTACGCGCCCTGTTTATTATGAAAGCCGTGTTATCAAGCTCAATCTTGATGAAGAAACATTGAAGTTGATTGATAAAGAATATGATATTATGGCTTTAAATGCCGATGAAGAAGTTGTTGAAAAGAGCAAACGAGAACTCGGTCAAATGGAAGCTGTACTTGGCAATGACAATACTATAAATTCGCTTGTAAGCGATATACTCGACCACTACGAGAACAACAGAGAAAATCTGCTGACAGGCAAGGCAATGATTGTTGCTTACTCTCGCCCTATTGCTATGAAAATTTACAAGCGTATCTTAGAACTCCGTCCTGCTTGGACGGAAAAGGTAGCGGTTGTTATGACTTCCGGCAACAATGACCCGGAAGAATGGCGTGAGATAATCGGCAACAAGCACCACAAGGATGAGCTTGCAAAGAAATTCAAAGACAACAACAGTCCGCTTAAAATTGCAATCGTTGTAGATATGTGGCTCACAGGCTTTGACGTGCCATCACTTGCAACGATGTATGTTTACAAACCAATGTCCGGGCACAATCTTATGCAGGCTATTGCCCGTGTAAACCGTGTATTCCGTGACAAAGAGGGTGGTCTTGTTGTTGACTATGTGGGCATTGCAACAGCACTTAAAAAGGCTATGAACGATTACACCGCCCGTGATAAAAATAATTACGGCGATACCGATGTTGCAAAGGTTGCATTCCCGAAATTCCAAGAAAAGCTGTCCATATGCCGTGATAAGTTCCACGGATTTGATTATTCTAAGTTCCAAACCGGCACAGACCTTGAAAGGTCTAAGACTATCAGCGGCGCTGTCAACTTCATTATGGGCAGAGAAAAAGTTGATGATAAAGACTCCTTTGTAAAAGAAGCACTTATGCTTCATCAGGCATTGTCCCTCTGTTCCTCTATGGTTGATGAGGACGACCGTATCGAAGCAGCTTTCTTTGATGCTGTTCGTGTGCTTGTTCTCAGGCTTACCAATACCGGTGTAGGTAAAAAAATCTCCTTGCCTGAAATGAACGCAAGAATAAATGAACTTCTCAAGCAAAGCATTAAAAGCGACGGAGTAATCAACCTTTTTTCGGATATCAAGGAAGAATTTTCTTTGTTTGACCCGAAATTCCTTGAAGAAGTTGCCAATATGAAGGAAAAGAATCTTGCTGTCGAGTTGCTTAAAAAACTTATTGCAGAACAGGTGTTTGTTTATCGCAGAACAAATATCGTTAAATCCGAGAAATTCAGCGAGATTATGCAGTGTTCAATTAACGCTTACCTTAACGGTATGTTGACCAATGAAGAAGTCATTGAAGAAATGCTGAAACTTGCAAAACAAATTGCAGCAGCACAAAAAGAAGGCGACCAACTCGGACTTACAGCCGATGAGCTTGCATTCTACGATGCCCTCACAAAGCCGCAGGCAATCAAAGATTTTTACGAAAATGACGAACTCATTGCCATTACGAAAGAACTTGCCGATACGCTCCGCAGAAACAAGACGATTGACTGGCAAAAGCGTGAGTCGGCAAGAGCAAAAATGCGTATGCTTATCAAAAAGCTTTTGAGGAAACATAAATATCCGCCAGAGGGTATGGAAGATGCTGTCCAAACTGTTATGACCCAATGCGAACTTTGGACAGATAATGTGATGGAAATGTAAATCGAAATTTAGAATTGATTAAAAGAAAAACTGTATGAGCTGTGTAATAATAAAAGCACAGCCTAAAGTGACATTCAAAGTGACAAATAAGATGTCACTTTGGGGAGCTGAAATAAAGATGCTTTTAGGTTTGCCCTAAATTTTTGGGCAAGCCTATTATATTATACTCTAATCTATTGGTTAACTCCTTAAATGTTATTAAATTATGCGTTTTAGAATTTTTTGAGTAAATGTACACTAGCTGTACGCAACCACAATATGATAATGATTATCAATTTAATATTGACTTTTGATATTTGTGGTACTATAATTAAACAAAAAAGAGTAAAATTATGAGCGAGAGAAAAAATTATTCCACAAAACACAATAATGAATTATTGAAATATTTGGAAGAACATAAAAATGAGCATTTAACAGTGTCGCAAATATATAATGATTTGACTGCAAAAGGTATTTCAATAGGATATGCTACTGTCTATAGGCAACTGGAAAAACTTGTTAATAATTCCAGTGTTGTAAAATATATAATCGACAATACCAGCAGTGCATGCTTTGAATATGTGGGAGAGGATAATCACTCCAAGCAGTCTACATATCACTTAAAATGTGAGCATTGCGGTAAAATCATTCATTTAAGTTGCAATGAAATTGAAGAATTTGAAAATCATATTTCATCGCATCATAATTTTAAGGTCGACCCTGCAAAAACCGTTTTTTACGGCTTATGCGAAAATTGTGCAAAGTAATACTAAGAAAGGAAATCACTGATGAATCAGGAAGCTATAAGCAAGAAAAAGAGAATAATTACAATGCTTATAGCATTTTTGTTTGTGATAGCGGCTGTATTTTCTGCTGCTTTTGTTATCAAAGAGGCAAATCATAAGTGCAATCATGCTGATTGTCAAATTTGCCAAACAATGCAGCTTTGCAAAAAAAACTTAACGGATTTAGGTTCAAAATCGGATGATATTGTAGGTGTAACCGTATTATTTTATTTTGCGTTATTTATCATTCCTTTTGTTACTTATACATTCTCAAAGGAAACACTTATTGATTTAAAAACTAAATTATCCAATTAAATATAATTATCGACAAGGGACAAGTCTGCATTTTTGGACTTGCATATGTTAAAAATAGGTCTGTTTAGCAGGCTTTGTTTTGCTATGCAAAAGTTCCTTGTATTTTTATGCCCATTTTTAAGATTATATTTGATTGGAGATACTTTTATGAAAAAATTTTTAGGCGTAATTGCCGCTGTTTTAAGTGTTGCAATTATTTTTGTTGCTTGCTCTTATGGAAGAAACAACAATGAAAACACAATAAAAAATAATGAGAATAATACAAAGCTCAGCATTGTTACAACAATTTTCCCCGAATACGATTGGGTTAGGCAAATACTTGGTGAAAATCAAGCCAATGTAGATTTGACGATGCTTCTTGATAAGGGCGTTGATTTGCACAGCTATCAGCCGAGTGCCGATGATATGGTAAAGGTTTCTAAATGTGACTTGTTCATTTATGTGGGCGGTGAATCGGACACATGGGTTGATGATGCATTGAAGTCTGCTCAAAACAAAAATATGAAGGTTATCAATCTTCTTGATGTTCTTGGAAATTCTGTAAAGGAAGAAGAACAGGTTGAAGGTATGCAAGCTGAAGAAGAGGAAGAAGTGGGCGAAGAGGAAGGTCCTGAATATGATGAACATGTATGGCTCTCTCTCAAAAACGCCAAAACTCTTTGTTCTTCCATTGCAGATGCACTTTGCGAGATTGACTCAAAAAATGCAAATGTATATAAAAAGAATTTAAATGAATACACCAAAAATTTGGACGCACTGGATAAGGAGTATCAGCAAGCAGTAAACGGTGCAAAATATGACACCTTGGTTTTTGGTGATCGTTTTCCGTTTAGATATATGGTTGATGATTATTCTTTGAAATATTATGCCGCATTTGTAGGTTGTTCTGCCGAAACAGAGGCAAGTTTTGAAACAATTAAATTCCTTGCAAACAAGGTTGACGAACTCGGTATAACAACAGTGCTTACTATTGAAGATCCAAAGCACAAAATCGCTCAAACGGTAGTTGAAAATACAAAAGAAAAAAATCAAAAAATCCTTGCACTCAATTCTATGCAATCTGTTACAAGCGATGATGTTAAGAATGGCGAAACATATTTGAATGTAATGCAAAGCAATCTTGATGTGCTTAAACAAGCTTTAAATTAAGGAGGATGCTATGGCACAGATTGTATGCAAAAATTTAGCTGTCGGCTACGGCAACACAGTTGTAAAAAACAATATAAATTTTAATGTTGAAAAGGGTGATTACCTTTGCATAATCGGCGAAAACGGTTGCGGAAAAAGTACGCTTATGAAAACAATTTTAGGGTTGGAAAACACAATTGACGGAGAAATCGTTTTTTCGGATGATGTAAAGAAAAACGAAATCGGATATCTGCCTCAACAAACACAGTTGCAACGGGATTTTCCGGCATCTGTAAGTGAAGTAGTTATGTCAGGCTTTCTCAACAGAAACGGAATGAGACCTTTTTACACAAAAAAGCAAAAAGCCGAGTTTAAGAAGGTTATGAAAAATCTTAATATACAAGAACTTGAAAAAAGATGCTATCGTGAGCTTTCGGGAGGTCAACAGCAAAAAGTATTACTTGCACGAGCACTCTGTGCCACAGATAAAATTCTTTTACTTGACGAGCCGGTTGCGGCACTTGACCCAAAGGCAAGCGAGGACTTTTATAATTTGCTTGCTCAAATAAATGCAAACGGCACAACCGTAATTATGATTTCGCACGATGTTAATGAGGCTGTGAAATATGCAACAAAGATATTGTGTCTTAACTCGCCTTGCTTTTTCGGCAGTCAAAAAGAATATTTTGAATTTATCAAGGGAGGTGAGCAAAATGCTTGAAAAACTTATGGTTTATTTTGAATATCCGTTTGTAAGATATGCACTTATCGCCGCAGTTCTTATTGCTCTTTGTTCATCTCTTTTAGGTGTTACGCTCGTGCTTAAAAGATTTTCATTTATCGGCGACGGACTTTCCCACGTAGCTTTCGGCGCAATGGCAGTTGCAACGGTATTAAAGCTAACAAACAATATGCTTTTAATAATGCCGGTTACAATTGTTGCGGCAATTATTCTTTTAATCGGTGGTAAGAAAAAGATTAAAGGTGATGCTGCAATAGCTGTTATTTCCGTAGGAGCACTTGCAATAGGTTATTTGGTTATGAATTTGTTTTCAACCTCTGGCAATGTTTCGGGCGATGTTTGTTCAACGCTTTTCGGTTCAACATCAATATTGACCCTTACAATAAAGGATGTTTACCTATGTGTTGCACTGTCGATAGCCGTAATAATTATTTTCTGCGTGTTTTATAACAAGATTTTTGCCGTTACTTTTGATGAAAACTTTGCCAAAGCAACGGGAATAAAAGTGGGGACATATAACTTCTTGATAGCAGTTACCATTGCGGTTATCATTGTGCTTGCAATGAACCTTGTAGGTTCACTTCTTATTTCTGCATTGATTATTTTTCCTGCACTTTCGGCAATGCGACTTTTTAAAAGCTTTAAATCTGTAATTATCTTTTCTGCAGCCTTTTCCGTTGTATGTACGGTTGTGGGACTTCTTGCCTCAATTCTTGCAGGAACGCCGGTAGGCTCAACCATTGTTGCAAGCGATATAGCCGGATTTATAATTTGCTTGGCTTTATCAAGCGTTAAGAGAGGTGTAAGAGTATGAAAAAAATAATTGCAATTATATTAGCTTTAGTGTTGGCTTTGAGTTTTGTCGCTTGTTCAAAAAACAGTGATAAAAACGACAATTCTAACTCAAAGTCTACAACAAAAGCAACTGAAACAACAACCGAGGCGAAGACTGTTGATTTGGATTTGACTAAACTAAGCAGCACGCTAGTCTACTCTGAAGTTTATAATATGCTTATTACGCCTGATGATTATAAAGGCAAGATTATAAAAATGAAAGGTCAATTTAATCAATACACGGATGAAGAAACAGGCAAAATACACAATGCCGTGATTATTCCTGATGCAACTGCTTGTTGTCAACAAGGATTGGAATTTGAACTTTCAGATAAAACTAATCCTAACTTTGAACAAAATACGGAAATAACGGTTGTCGGCACATTCGATACTTATTCAGATGGCAAGTTTTTATATTGCCATTTAAAAAATGCAAAAATAATTAATGAATAGTGGATTGAATAATTGAAATTCATTAACGAAAAGGGTTTTACTATTATTTGTCACTATTTCTTGCAGTGGGGTGCATTATATTTGAGTTATGATACATCTCAATTTTCAAGAGCATCAAAAAAGCATCAATTTTCAACAAAAACTATAATTACAAAAACGAACAGCACTTTCAAATCCTGAAAGTGCTGTTTTTATGCGGAATTTTAGGGGGACTGTATTTTAACACGCGGCTTAACTGAAAGCGTGCTTTTTGCTCCAAAACCGCGTGCCGAGGGTTCAAGTCCTTCTGCCCCTGCCACACGAAAAGCCTTGAAACTATGTGGTTTCAAGGCTTTTTTGCTGTCTTTTTTATCTCGGCACGCGGTCTGATTATACCTGTTTTCTAACACTTTTCTAACCGAATTTGTTCAACTTTTTCCAATAAATCCAACCTCTCCGTTCCGTACAGCATCAAAAGAGCATCAAAAATTCTTGATAATAATAGCAGGATATGATATTATATATTGCAATATAGCTTTATATTTTTATGTGGGCGTGTGATAACGAACTTGCTATTTCTACTGAATTCCTTTCCGTTATAATAGATATAGTAGAATTATTCATTCAAATTATTATGTTGGTAGGTGTAAATATGTCAGTACTCAATGTTGTGGTGGTAATCGGTTGTATGGAGGTAAACCAGCAACAGAGATGGCAATAGTAATTTAAGCATATTAACCATATAAAATTTAAAGATAAACCGATATGGTTCGATTCCTGAACCTCCGCCAAAAAAGGCAGCTGCTTTAAGCTGCCTGATTTTTTTATCGAACTAATTATTACAAGTTACATCTTTCTATTATTTTTATGTTGATTAATTAAGGAGAATCTATAGGAAGATATTGATAAGAAAGATTTAAAATGTTATAATTATTCCATTAAGGAGGATAGAAGTATGAAACGTGTTAAAGAATGCAAGAATTGTGAATTCAATTTTGATGGTATTTGCGTTGGTAATGGTGATTTATATGATTATGGCGAGAAAATCACTGATGATTCAAAATGTTGTGAAAATTGGAATTCGAATTTAGATTGTTTTTCATATGAGATATATAATGCACCTCGATTTTTAAGAGAAACTTATCATGATTGTTCAATTTCATATTCGGAATTTTCTTCTTTATTGGATAATTATATTGATGGTAAAAGCATACCAATAAATATTTTTGATGCTATTAAACTAATATATGGTATCAGTATGGTTGATATAGCTGTTTTACTAGATGTTACCTTTGGAGTAGTTTATCGAGCAAAAACAAAAGGATTTGTTCAAAAACGAATTAAGCAATTTTCTAGTGGTTTATTTATTGATTCAAAAATTTTGTTGAATTGCACAACATCTAACTTTGATAAATTAAAAGAGTCAAATAAACTGTTTTGGTCTGAATCAAACATTTCAGAGAAATTGAATACTTTTCCTTCTTGGAAAAAAGAACTTTCAAGAACTATAAGTTGTTATTTAAAATGTCCTATTAATTTTGCTCGAGAATTTACGAGGGTAGATAAATTATATTGGGATGCAGACATGCCATTAGATGATTTCACAGAAAATGAAAAAAAGATGATTAATTATATTGTTAAACATAATAATAAACAAGATGTTCGTGAAATCAATTATTTTTTGGATATTGCTTGCCAACCTCATTTGGAAGTTATGATGGTTGATAAAAAATAAATTGTATTATTTTTACCCACTATTTATTAGTGGGTATTTTTTATATCTCAAACTCATCTGTAAGATAAGTTGTTAGTTGTAATTGTTCATTAACAGATAGAACGTGTATATCTTTCTTTTCTTCTTTAAGATAGCGAATTCTCGGTGTTGTAATTTCATATTCTTCTTCAGCATACTTAAATGCTAAACCGAGTACAATTAAAATGTCATTGATACTTTTAGCAGACAAATTTTTCTCTTTAAGATGATTTGTAAAATTTATTATCGTGTAGTTTGAAATTAGTTTTTGGTACATCATCAAAAAAGCATCAATCACAATTCAAATCCGTTAGTGATTACTTTTTCTTTTTTATCTAATTTTTTATTCTTTGTGTGAATTCATATATGCAGATTTAATGCTGTTTGGTAATTCATCAGGAATCATACTTTTTATCCTATCTTCGTTTCCGTCTTTGATAGCCTCACTGTAATACCAACATTTGAAATTTAACATATCAAGCGTTTTATTCAACTTGGTAATCTCAGTTTCTACTTGCTTTTTTTGGCTTTCAAACAATTCTTTTCTTTTGGTATATGTCGAACTTCCTTCCATACACCAAGACATAAATTGCTTAATGTCTTTTATTTGCAAACCTGTTTTTTTCAAGCATTCAATTACACGCAATGCCTCAATTTCATTTTCGCTAAATTGTCTAATTCCCGACGTGCGATTTAATTCAGGAAATAGCCCTTCTTTATCATAGTAACGCAAAGTTGATACCGGTAAATCAAACATTTCAGATACTTGACCGATTGAATACATATTTTTCCCTCCAAAAAATAAAAAACTCTTGACATAAAGTTAGGTTTAGGTGTTATTATCAATATAACAGAGATTAAAAAAATATACAATAGCAAATTTTAATTTTTAGGAGGTTGAAATTTATGGCAGTAAAACAAACAGCCGGTAGAAAAGAATTAGGAGAATTTGCTCCAAAATTTGCTGAATTAAACGATGATGTATTGTTTGGTGAGGTTTGGAGCAGAGAAGACAAGTTATCGCTTAGAGACCGTTCACTTGTTACAGTTACTTCTTTAATGTCCCAAGGTTTAATCGATTCCGCTTTTCGTTACCATTTGGAAAGTGCTAAGAAAAATGGAATCACAAAAGAAGAAATCACGGAGATTTTAACACATAATGCTTTTTATGCAGGATGGCCAAAAGCTTGGGCTGCATTTCGTATGGCAAAAGAAGTGTGGAATGATAAGAACGAGGAAACTGAAGATAATACGATTGAAAAACATGCTTCATCAATGATATTTCCAATTGGTGAGCCAAACGACAACTTTGCACAGTATTTCAGCGGAAAGAGCTTTCTCGCTCCTGTTTCTAAAGACCAAGTTGGTATTTTTAATGTAACCTTTGAGCCGAAATGCAGAAACAATTGGCATATTCATAACGCAAAAAACGGTGGCGGTCAAATTTTGATTTGTGTTGCCGGAAAAGGATATTATCAAGAATGGGGCAAGAAAGCTATAGAAATGCTGCCCGGCGATGTTGTAAATATTCCTGCGAATGTCAAACATTGGCATGGCGCTGCTCCTGATAGTTGGTTTTCCCATTTGGCAGTAGAAGTTCCGGGAGAAAATACATCAAATGAATGGCTGGAAGCTGTGTCAGATGAGGAATATTTTAACGCAATAAATTCTTGAATGGAGAACTTAATTATGAGTAAAAAAGTTTTAATTCTGTCAGGTAGTCCTCGAAAAGGCGGTAACTCTGACATTTTGTGTGATGAATTTGCCAGAGGAGCAACAGAAGCCGGTCATAATGTTGAAAAAATTCATGTGTCCGAAAAGAATATACACCCTTGTATTGCTTGTTACCATTGCAGTAAAAATAGCGGTGCGTGCGTATTTAAGGACGATATGCCTGAGATTCTACAAAAAATGATTGATGCTGATGCTCTTGTGTTGGCGAGTCCTGTTTACTTTTATTCAATCGATGCTCAACTAAAAGCAGTTATCGACCGTACTGTTGCTCGTTGGTTAGAGGTTAAAAACAAGGAATTTTATTATATTACTACTATGGCAGACAATGAAAAATCGTCAGCTGACACAACATTGGCTTGTTTTAGAGGTTATGCCGATTGTGTTGAAGGTGCAGTTGAAAAAGGAGCTATTGTTGCCGGCGGTGTGTATGAAAAAGGTGAAATTAAAAATCACCCTGCAATGAAACTTGCTTATCAAATGGGTAAAAATGTGTAATGAAATTTCTATATTATTAAAGAATGGAGCAAAATTATGTTAGGAAATTTTAGTTATTGTAATCCGACAAAACTTTATTTTGGAGAAAATTCATTATCCAATTTAAGTGATGAATTGAAAAAATACGGTGATAATGTTGTACTTGTATATGGTACAGGTTCTATAAAAAAGAATGGCATTTATGACGATATAATCAAAATTCTAAAAGAAAGTAATAAAAATATCACAGAAATTGAGGGCGTGATGCCAAATCCGACTGTTGAAAAACTTTATGAAGGTATAGAAATAGCAAGAAATCATAATGCGGATTTTATTCTCGCAGTTGGCGGTGGTTCTGTTTGCGATTTTTCAAAGGCACTTTCTGTTTCTGTTAATTGTAATGAAGATCCTTGGGAAAAATACTTTATTAGATTTGAAGAGCCGGATTGTGAAATAATACCGATTGGCTGTGTTTTGACAATGGTTGGAACAGGCTCGGAAATGAACGCAGGTTCTGTAATTACAAATCAGAATACTAAAGAAAAAATCGGTCACGTCTTTGCAAATGAAAAAATTATGCCGAGATTTACAATCCTCAATCCTCGCTTTACAATGACATTGCCGAAATACCAAATGGTGTCAGGAATTTATGATATTTTCAATCATATTTGCGAACAATATTTTTCAGGAACTGATGATAATACAAGCGATTATATCAGCGAAGCACTTATGAAAAGTGTTATTCACTCAAGCCTTATTGCGATAAAAAATCCTAATGATTACGAAGCAAGAAGCAATATTATGTGGACTGCTACTTGGGCGCTTAACACTCTTATTGCCAAAGGCAAAACAACCGATTGGGAGGTTCATATGCTCGGTCAGGCAGTCGGAGGTTATACAAACGCAACCCACGGTATGACGCTTTCTGCTGTCTCCCTTGCATATTACAGATATATTATGCCTTACGGACTTGATAAATTTAAGCGTTTTGCAATCAATGTTTGGAGCGTTTCCCCTCAAGGAAAAACAGATGAGCAAATTGCAAAAGAAGGATTACTTGCAATGGAAAGTTGGATGAACGAAATCGGTGTTATTACTAATATATCCGATTTGGGAGTTACCAAAGATGATATAGAAAACATTGCCGATTTAACACTAACAATGGATGGCGGTTATAAGACTCTTAGCCGTGATGAAAAAATTAAGGTGTTATCTGATAGCTTATAATATTGATAAAATCCGTATACATTATGCGATTTTATAATAACAAAACAGGTTTGCCTTAAAATTTTGGACAAACCTGTTTTGTTTGATAAGTTGAATATTTCTAATTTAAGGTATCCTTGGGCCAAGATTTTTTTAACGATGCATAAGAAATGACAAAGTTTGCAAGCCAGCCTGCCGGTACGGCAAGCCAAACAAAGGCAATACCGAAACGGGGCGCAAAAATCAATGCTACGGACAAACGAATTGCAAGGTTAACCATATTTGCAATTAAAAACGGTTGCATATTTCCAATTCCACGAAGAACACCGTCTGTTGCCATTTTGATGCCCATAAATATGAAAAAGTAGCCAATCCATTTCATATAATCACCGGACACCTGATACGCTAATTGCGTTCCGTCTTTGCCTAAGAAAAGCGAAGAAATTTGAGTGTGCATCGTTTCAATAATTACAAATGCAAGAACGGCAAAGCATACATCTAACAGTAAAGCGGCACGGTAGCCTTTCTTAATACGGTTGATTTTTCCTGCTCCGAGATTTTGCGAAACAAAGGGTGACACCGCATTCCCGATGGATACAAATATCAGAGAGAAAACATTTTCTACTCTCATTGTTGCCGCATAGCCTGCGAGTGCTTGCGTGCCAAAAGGATTAACAACCGCTTGCACAATCATCATTCCGATTGATACTGTTGATTGTTGAAGGATAGACGGAATGGCGATTTTAAGCATTGTACGCAGTTCTCTTTTGTCAAACCAATGAAACAAACTTGCATATTTTCGCATACGGTAAAGAAAAATCAAAAGCGAAAGTACGGCTGAAATACCTTGTGCAATAAGAGTGGCAAGAGCTGCACCGAATACTCCTAGTTTAAGACCTCCTACCATCCAAAGGTCCATAATGATATTCAAAACAGACGAAAATATTAAAAGCCATAACGGGATTTTTGATTCACCGATTGAAGTGAACATGGTTGACAGAATATTATACATAAATAAAAACGGAAAGCCAATAAAATAGATACGTAAGTACAGCACCGCATCTTTCATTATATCGGCAGGCGTTTGCAGTATGTTCATAATCCAATGAGAAGTGCAAAATCCAAAAACACCGAGAAATACGCTTAAAAGCAAAAAACTTATTAAAGAAGTAGAAATGATTGTTTTCATCTTCCCGTAATCTTGAGCACCAAAATAACGGCTTACAAGTACACCTGCGCCTACACCTGCACCGAGTGCTATGCAAATAAAAACATTCGTAAGTGCGGCACAGGCACCGACGGCCGCAAGCGCAGATGAGCCTACAAATTGACCGACGATGATTGAATCAGCCATATTGTAAACTTGTTGAAAAAAGCTGCCTAAAATCATAGGCATTGCAAAAACAGTCAACGCTTTTAGCGGCGGGTCTGTTATTAAATATTCGTCCTTTGTCATTTTTATATTCTCCTGAATTTTTCTTGAATTATTTCTGTATAAGTTTTACTGAAATCACATCAAAAAACAATTATATTATCAAAAAGCCGAACAAGATGCTGCTAACTCAGTCTGCACCCTGTTCGGCTTTTGCTTTTTACTGAACAATCGCTCCCTGAGCGAACGTTAAAATTATATCATTGGTATAAATGAAAGTCAATGAAAAGTAATAAATTGACAATTTTACTTGTATGCTGTAATATAAGATTAAGATTATGTAGGAGTAAAATTATGAAAACTAAGGAAAAGGTTGAAAATAAGAAGGGGAAAAAATTGAAAATTGTTTTGCTTGTTATTGCGGCGATAGTTATCGTAGCCGTTGCTTTTATAAATTTAACTACTTTGCCGAAATATGACGATGATAAAAATGTTATTTATGTCGGTTCTATGGTGAAGTCAAAAACAATAGATTATAAGGACAAAAGCGGCGAGGGGCTGACTAAAAATCCTATTGTTAAAATTATGCAAATGGTTTGGCGCTTTTGTGACAGCGGTGATAAAAGCAAGCACGCAAAGCAAAATCCTCCTAAAAATATTGAACTTATAAGCGATATTCCATACATAGATGACGGAAATTATTATCATAAGCTTGATGTGATGTATCCTAACAATATTTCTGAAAATGATAAGCTTCCGGTTATTATTATATTCACGGTGGCGGTTGGATGTATGGTGATAAAGGGCTTAATGAAAATTATTGCCGTGCGCTTGCCGACAGGGGATATGTTGTTTTTGATATTAACTACCGTCTTGTGCCTGATGTTAATGTTAATGAGCAGATTAAGGACATTATGTCTGCGCTTAAATGGATAGGCGAAAATATTGACAACTATCCTTGCGACTGCGAAAATATTATGCTTACAGGCGATTCGGCAGGCGGTATGTTGGCATCTTACGCAAGTGTTTTACTTCAAAGTCAAGAATTAAGAGATATATTTGGTACTGAAAGCGCCGACATTAAGCTGACTGCTCTGGTTTTGACCTCTCCTGTTTCCTATATGAAAGACGGCGGTTGGTTCAGCGTTTATACAAAGCCACTTTGGGGAAAAAATTATAAAAACAGCAAAACATACAATTATATGGATTTTGATGAGATTTTGCCTTTTGCAAATGAAATGCCGCCTACATATTTGATTACAAGCAGTGGGGATACTCTTGCAAAGAATCAAACCGTTCAGCTTTATGAGCTTCTAAAAAAGAACGGCGTTTCGTGTGAACTTGCAAATTACGGCAAGGAATACGGCGAAAGTTTACCGCACGTATTCAGCGTTTTGCAACCGTTTGAACCTGCCGGTAAGGAAGCAATAGATAAAGCACTTGAATTTTATCAAAGTGAAATGAAACAAGTCGTAAAATAAGATTTTAATTGCGCGGATTAGGCTGTTTTGGCAGCGATTGGATGATAAAATCATTTTGGTGTTAATTATGACGAAAAACAAATTACTTAATTCTAATCAACTTAAATTGATTGCAATCGTTGCTATGACGGTTGACCATATCGCTTGGGCAGTATTTCCCGGTTATCCGCTTGATGCGGTGCCGGTTATTATGCATATTATCGGCAGGTTGACTTGCCCGATTATGTGCTATTTTATTGCAGAGGGTTACCACTACACAAAAAATATAAGCAAATACACTGCAAGGCTTTTTATATTTGCTGTAATTTCACATTTTGCTTATATATTTGCATCAAATGATTTTGTTGATGTAAAATCGTTTATTCCTTTCTATTATGGTAATGTTTTAAATCAAACAAGCGTTATGTGGTCGCTTGCGTGGGGGCTTGTTATGCTCCGTGTTGCTAACAGTGAAAAACTCAACTCATTTGTAAAAGTATTAAACATTATTGCAATTTGTGTGATTACTCTGCCGAGCGATTGGAGCTGCGTTGCTTCACTTTGTATTTTAGCAATCGGCACAAACAGAGGAAAGTTTAAAAATCAAATGTTTTGGATGATTTTTTATGTAGCTATTTATTCGGCGGTATATTTCTTTGCAATTGATAAGGCATATGGGCTTATACAAATGTGCGTAGTTCTCTCAATTCCGATAATTTATCTCTATAATGGAGAACGCGGCAAAAAACCGAAAATCAACAAATTTATGAAATGGCTTTTCTATATTTACTATCCTTTTCATTTATCTATAATCGGGATAATAAATTTAACGGCATAATATAAGGCGATGTACCTACTGAGGTACATCGCCTTTATGTCTGTATTTATAATTTTGCGGCTTCATAAGCAACTCCGAGCAATGCCGAGTCACTCTTGAGTTTTGACCTTACTATATTTACATTTTTAAAATTATCCATTAAAAGATTATATATTTTTCTGTCTATAAGGTCAATAACATAATCTTCATTCATAATTCCGCCGCCGAGTACAATCAAAGGCGGATTAAATATATAAATAATGTTTATCAAGCCGATAATCATTTCATCAATCCACTTATCAATAACCGACCTTACTTCAGGTTTATCAAAGTTTTCTTTTTCAAAAATTTGAAAAGCATCAAGATTTGTTGAATTTGCTTTGTTAACTGCTTCTATTAAAGCTTTTGCCGATGCATAGCATTCATAGCAACCTTCGCCGCCGCAATTACATTGCCTTCCACCGGCGTGGGTAATCATATGGCCGAATTCACCGGCAGATGAGCTGTTGCCTTTATAAAGCTTGTTATCAAGAAATAATGCACCGCCGATGCCTGTTCCGTATGTAAGACATAAAAAGTCGCTGTGACCTTTGCCAGCGCCGAATCTTGCTTCGCCGAGGGCAAATGCATTAACATCATTTTCAACATAGGTTAATATTCCTGTTTTGTTTTCGATGATTTTTTTAACCATCATTCCAGTGTAATACGGGATATTTCCGGTGGAATAAACAACTATTCCGTTTTTGCTGTCAACCTGACCTGCTGTTGATATTGCAATTCTGTCAATATCATCATAGCTTTCAATTATACGGATGACTTTTTGAACAAGCTCCTGACCGCCTTTTTCTGCTTCGGTAGGGACGGTATGCCTGTCAGTAATATTGAATTTTTCGTTACATAATGCGTATTTAATATTTGTTCCGCCAATATCAAATGCTAATATTTTCATAAAATCACTCCGTATGTATTAGTTGTTAGTTTAATTATATCAATTTGTTTTAATAAATTCAATAGTTATTGAAAATCAGATATATTTGTGTTATAATTCAAGTAATAAATTTTCTTGGGAGATTTTTATGGATATTGAAGAAATTAAAGAGGAAAATCTTGATTCTCCTCTTGTTGTACATAAAAAAGATGATGCCTCTTACCAAGAGGCTAATACAGAGGTGAGTATGCAAAATACTCATGTTGATGAGGATTCAGATATGCCTACTTTGGAAAGGCATAGATTTAAGAAAGAAAAGAAAAAGAAGAAATGGCCATATGTTCTTTGCACTTTAATTGCGATACTTGCAATTGTACTTGTCGTTTTATTTAATAACGGTACTATCAAATTACCGCAAAAGCAAACTACCGCCCAAACTCAAAAATCTTATACAACCCAGGCTGTAAATCCTTTTGCTGATACTATTACAATCAAGGGTACTTATATTTTCTATGAGGGTACAGAACTTGATGATATTGGCTCATTGGAAAGGGAAATTAAGTATCAGGACAGTAATAAAGAATTTACGGTCCAGGATGAGCATGCAGACAGTAATTTCTTAAATAAAGAAGTATTGCCTGTTCTAACAAATTACAAAATGAAATACGAAGTGGTTCATATTCAATCATCAGGCCTTATTTCAAAGTATGAATCTTCACAGCCGGCAGATACATCTGCCCCGGTAAGTGATACCCAGGCTTCCGATACTCAGCCGGCACAATAGTAATTTTATGGATATTCAGTTATTAGCGGATAAAATAAATCTTAATACCAAATTAAAAAATAAAGTGCTTAGCCTTGTTGATAGAGACAGGGCTAAGCTTATTTATTTGTGCAATAAAGCTAAAAGCGGTGATTTTAAATCACTTTTCACAAAAAATGACTTAACTAAACTTGCAATTGCTTTAATGTATAGTGCAGAAATTACTTATCCTAAATATAAAAGAGCAAATATCAGTGATGATATATTTTTTGATACGATGAAAGATATTGTCGTCTGGTGTGAAAATAATAACAACAAAGGTTTAAAAAATCTTGCCTGGATAAAAAATCATCTTAATTTTGATCTTTTCAAAATAGGCAGGCTTCAATTTCAAATTTATAAGTGTGATAATCGCACTTTGAATTATGATTTATTACCTTTTAATTTCGGTGAGAATCTTATATATGTTCATATTCCGCAGGGTGAAAAGCTTGTTTATGCAGGTTGTGTGAATTCCGTTAAAAAAGCACAATCCTTTTTTGCACAGTATTTTTTCGATTATAAATTTGAATATTTCTTTTGTGAAAGTTGGCTGTTATATGGCGAAAATTGGAGATTTATGGATAGTTCAAGCAATATTTTGCGGTTTTCATCATTGTTTGATTTGGTATATTCGGTTGAAGATGACAGGCAGGCGATTGAACGCATTTTTGGAAAAAGGAAAATTATAAAATCAAAATATAAAGAAAAAACCACTTTGCAAAGAAACGCTAAACGCTTTATGCAAAATGGCGGTAAATTGGGTGTGGGTATAGGAATACTTAATAAAAACGATATTTAAAGATTTTTATAGTAGTTTACTGCTAACTCATCGCATCTTTCGTTATACGGATGCCCGTTATGCCCCTTTACCCAGTTAAATGTAACTGGGTGCTTTTCTAAAAGCGGCAATAATTCTTCCCATAAATCTACATTTAAAGCAGGCTTTTTGTCTGCTTTTTTCCAATTGTTTTTTTGCCAGGAGTAAACCCATCCTTTTGTTACTGAATCACACACATATTTTGAATCTGTTGTAAGCTTAACTTCGCAAGGTTCTTTTAGTGCTTTTAGAGCTTCAATCACTGCCGAAAGCTCCATACGGTTATTTGTTGTGCTTTCGCTTCCACCCACAAGCTCTTTTTCTTTTTTCCCATATACAAGTATTGCGGCCCAGCCGCCTTTACCGGGATTTCCGGAGCAGGCACCGTCAGTATAAATTTGAACATTTTTCATATTTTTCACCAATTAAAAAATTTTATATATTTTACCATTAAATTTGGCAATAATCAATATAGAGTTTAGTGTTAATATTGCAATTGATTTGATTTTACAGCACTTGACAATCTATTTATAATCATATATTATATACTATAATTTCAGTTGAACGGAAAAAATTTAATTTATGGAGGTTTTTAATTTAATGACAAATCAGAATAAGCCTTACGGAAAGGTCGCAAGCGGAAAACGGAATTCCAAAAAGCGATATGTAACTTACCGTAAGGCAAATAAAAGAAAGGCTCAAATTCCACCGGAGGTTAAGGAGTCTGTTCGCATTGCATTTTTGGGCGGTATTAACGAAATCGGAAAGAATATGACTCTTTATGAATACGGAAACGATATGTTTCTTGTTGATTGCGGTCTGGCTTTTCCTGATGCGGATTTACCCGGTGTTGACCTTGTTATTCCCGATTTTTCTTATGTTGAACACAATGCAGATAAAATCAAAGGTATAATTATAACTCACGGGCATGAAGACCATATCGGCGGTTTGGCATATCTTCTTAAAAAGGTGAATATTCCTATTTATGCCACAAAATTAACTATCGGTTTAATTAAGGGAAAGCTTGAAGAACATAGGCTTTTAAATTCGGCAAAGCTTGTTGAAATTAAGCCGAGGGATAATATTACGCTCGGTTCTTTTAATATTGAAATGATTCATGTTAATCACTCAATTCCTGATGCGGTAGGCCTTGCAATTCGTTGCCCTGCCGGTGTAATTATCCAAACAGGCGACTTTAAAATTGATACCACCCCTGTCGACGGTGATATGATTGATTTAAGCAGATTTGCAGAATACGGCCGCAAGGGTGTATTGGCACTTTTGTCAGATTCAACTAATGCCGAAAGGCCGGGATATACACCGAGTGAAAAATCTGTCGGTGACAGTTTTGAAAACTTATTTAGAAAAGCAAACAAAAAGAGAATAGTTGTTGCAACCTTTGCATCAAACATTCATAGGGTGCAACAAATTATTGATGTTGCTTATGCAAGAAAGCGTAAGGTTGCGGTTGTAGGTCGCAGCCTTGAAAATCTTGTAAAAGTCGGAAGTGAACTCGGCTATTTGAATGTACCACAGGGGCTTTTGATTGATATAAATACTATCAAAAACTATGCCGATGACCAGCTTGTAATTATAACTACCGGTTCGCAGGGCGAGCCTATGTCTGCGCTTACCAAAATAGCTTTCGGTGCGCACACCAAGGTTACATTATCACCGAATGATTATGTTATTATTTCAGCTACACCTATTCCGGGTAATGAAAAAATGGTAGGCAATGTTGTTAACGAACTTATGCGCCACGGAGTTGAAGTAATATATGAAAAAATGTATGATGTGCATGTTTCAGGCCATGCCTGCCAGGAAGAATTAAAATTGATGATAGGTCTTGTTAAGCCTAAATATTTCATTCCTGTTCACGGTGAGCAAAAACATCTTCAAAAGCATGCGAAACTCGGCGAGGCAATGGGTATTGATAAAAAGAATATTTATATTGCAAATATAGGTGAAAAAATCGAACTTTGCGATGATAAAATTAAACTTGTAGAAAATGTGCCTTCAGGGGAAGTATATGTTGACGGTATAGGTGTCGGCGATGTAGGCAATATCGTTCTTAATGACAGAAAGCATCTTTCAATGGACGGTATAATTATAGTAGTTGCTACAATAGACAGCTCAACAGGTCAAGTAGTAAGCGGGCCGGATATTGTTTCACGCGGATTTGTTTATGTTCGTGAAAATGAAGCACTTATGAATTCTGCAAGGGACCTTGCTTGCAGAGTTATTGATGAAAATTATAATGTTAAATTTCATGATTGGAATGCAGTTAAATCGGGACTTCGTGACGAACTTTCACGCCTTATGTACGAAAGAACAAAGCGCAGACCTATGATTTTACCTATTTTGATGGAAATATAAAAAGGAGAACATTAAGATGAAAGTAATTTTACAGCAAGATGTTAAAAGTCTCGGTAAGAAGGGCGATCTTGTAAACGCATCTGACGGATATGCAAGAAATTTCCTTTTTCCAAAAGGACTTGCAATTGAAGCAAATTCAAGTGCAATGAATGATTTTAACAATAAAGAAGCATCTAAAAAATTCCACAAAGCTGAAGAAATTAAAGCTGCTAAAGCAGATGCTGATAAGCTTGACGGTAAAACTTTTAAGCTTAAAGCAAAAGCCGGTGCAAACGGTAAACTTTTCGGTTCTGTAACATCTAAAGATGTTTCAAAACAAATTAAGGAAGAACTCGGAATTGATGTTGACAAGAGAAAGATTGTAATGCCTGATGTTAAAGCATTTGGTACTGTTCAGGCAGAAATTAAAGTATATCAGGGAATCAGTGCAAAGATATTCGTTCAGGTGTCGGAGGCTTAATTTATGGCTGACTCATTAAATGTTTCAGGCTCGGTAAATATGCCGTTTAACCTTGAAGCAGAGCAATCTGTTTTAGGTTCGATTTTGATTAAGCCTGAATGTATTGAAGAAGTAATTGAACATGTAAATGCTGAATCTTTTTATCTTCCGCAGCATAATGCTATTTTCAGCAGCATGATGGTTATGTACAGCAACTCAAAAGCTATTGACCCTGTAATTATTGCCGACGCACTTGCTAAAGACGGAAAGTATGATGAAGCAGGCGGAAGAGATTATCTTTTGCAACTTGCACAATCTGTTCCGTCAACCGCAAATGTTGTATATTATGCTAAAATCGTAAAAGAGCAGTATTATCTTCGCCAGCTCGTTTCTTTATCTTCAAAAATTATTGAAGATGCAACAAGCGGTGAGGCTGATGCAACAAACATTTTGGATAATGCAGAGCAAAGTATTTATAATATTAGGCAGGGCAGGGAATCTAACGGCCCTGCAAAAGTCAGTGAAGTTATTGTAAATGATGTTTATACCAAACTGGCACAAATTACAGGTGAAGATAAAGAGCAATATAAGGGTATTCCGTCTGGTTTTGGTATGCTTGATAAAATGCTTACCGGGCTTAATAAAGGTAATTTAATTCTCATAGGTGCGCGTCCTGCTATGGGTAAAACAAGCTTTGCATTAAACCTTGCACAGAATATATCTATGGGTGCAAGAAAAAAGTGTGTTGTATTTAGCTTGGAAATGCAGAAAACGGAACTTGCGGAAAGGCTTCTTTCATCGCAGGCGGGTGTTGAATCACAAAAGCTTAAAACAGGTGAACTGACTGATGATGAATGGGTAAGACTCGGCAATGCCGCCGCAACATATAATGATGTTGAACTTTACCTTGATGATACGTCAGCTATAACAGTACCTGAAATTAAATCACGCGTTCGCAGAATGAGAAATGTTGACTGCATAATTATTGACTACCTCGGTCTTATTTCTTCTGCTACCAAAAAAGAAAACAGGGTACAGGAAGTATCTGAAATTACAAGAAGCCTTAAAATGATGGCTAAAGATTTGAATATTCCTGTAATATGTTGCGCCCAGCTTTCAAGAGGTACTGAAGGCCATGGTAAAAACCATAAGCCGCAGCTTGCCGACCTTCGTGAATCGGGTTCTATTGAACAGGATGCCGATATTGTTCTATTCCTTTACAGAGAAGCATATTACAGCACGGAAGTTGATGAAGATAAGCAAGACCAAATTGATGCTAATAAAACAGAGCTTATTGTTGCTAAAAACCGTCACGGTGCAACCGGCTCAATAGAATTAACATTTGATAAAGAATTTACAAGATTCAGAGCGGTTGATAAATCAAATTATGAATAATAAAGTACTTAAAACAGTCAAAAAATATAATATGCTTTCAAGGGGGGACAGGGTTCTCATCGGTGTTTCCGGCGGAGCCGACTCCATTGCATTGTTGGAGTTTTTTGTGTCTGTTAAAGAAAAGTATGATTTAGATATATGTGTTGCTCATATTGAACACGGTATTCGTGGTGAAGACTCGGTAAATGACGCTGAATTTGTTAAAAATTACTGTAAAAAACTTGGCGTAAATTTTTATCTAAAAACGATTGATGCACCAAATCTTGCAAAAAAGGCAAAAATGGGCGTTGAAGAATATTCGAGAATGGCAAGATACGACTTTTTTAACACTATTGAATGTGATAAAATTGCCACTGCTCATAATCTTACAGATAATATTGAAACACTTTTGTTTAGACTTGCAAGAGGAACGGGATTGAAAGGTGCTTGTTCAATTCCGGCGGTAAGAGGAAAGATTATTCGCCCTTTCATTGAAGTTTCTTCAGGTGAGATTCGCAAATGGTGCAATGATAATAATATACCTTACAGAGTTGACTGTACCAACAGCGACAGTGCGTACAGCCGAAATTTAATAAGGCTTGAAATACTTCCGCTTTTTGAAAAACTTAATGCAAATTATCAGGATAATATTGAAAATTTTATAAGTGATGTTAATGAAGATTATGCATTTATTGATGATTATGTTAAAAGCATTTATCCCAAAATCGTAAAAAATAACGAAATTGATTTGCCAAAGCTTAATGAACTGGATTTATCAATTAAAAAGAGAATTTTGATTATGTTTTTTGATGAAAACGGTTATTCTTTAAATCGTATTCATCTGCAAAGTGTTATTGATATAACTTTAAAATCCGGTAAAACGCAAATCAAGGAAAATGTATTTGCAATCAGTGCTAAAGGTAAAATTCGTCTTGCAAAGTTTAATGATTTGAATAAAAAAGACGAATTCGTAACCAAAATTTTAAATATTGATGAATTTAAAGATAAAAACATTGATTTTTACTGTGACTGTGATAAAATTGTTGGAAACATCATAATTCGTGCAAAGCAGGCAGGAGATAGAATTAAACCCGCAGGCAGAAATGTAAGCAAAACATTGAAAAAGCTTTTTAATGAAAGTGCTTACCCCATTGAAAAAAGGGATAAAAAAATTGTTGTGTGTGACGATTTCGGAATTGTCGGTGTTATCGGGCTTTGTGCTGATGAAAGAGTAAAAGTTGATTGCAATACAGCAAAAATTCTTACTATCAAACTTCCTTCGGAGGATTTATTTAATGAATAATATGTCAAAAAATTGGAAATCAATACTTGTTTATATTTTGATTCCGATACTTCTTATCGGTGCAGTGGTTTTCTTTGCAAATTCGCAAACTTCTACTGATATGAAATATTCACAAATTGTTTCTATGTTCAAAAACGGAGAGGTTTCTGAATTCAGTCTTGATTTATCAAGCGGTAATTTGGTTTACAAAACTTTTGCTAAACCAAAAGAGGAAAAAACTTATTCCGTTCCAAGTGTTTCATATTTTCTTGATGACATTAGGGATGATGTTAAAGCTTATAATGAAAAACACCCGGATAAACCGATTGTTTATGACTATAAAGCAGGAACTTCAAATACTTGGATTTTAAGTATGCTTCCGTCACTTTTGATGTTTGTAGTTCTTATTGCACTCGGTATTTATGCCTTTAAAAAGATGGGCGGCGCAATGTCGAATGAAGCAAACCGTACGCTTGGCTTTGGTAAAATCAAAACTAAAACTCTTGTTGAAGACGAAAAGCGCAAAACAACATTTAAAGATGTTGCGGGATGTGACGAAGAAAAAGCAGAACTTGAAGAACTTGTTGAATTTCTTAAAAATCCTGAAAGCTTTACTGAACTTGGCGCAAGAATACCGAGGGGCGTGCTTCTTGTAGGCCCTCCGGGTACAGGTAAAACCCTTCTTGCAAGGGCGGTTGCCGGTGAAGCCGGTGCACCTTTTCTTTCAATTTCAGGTTCCGATTTTGTTGAAATGTATGTCGGTGTCGGTGCATCAAGGGTAAGAGATTTATTTGAACAGGCAAAGAAAAAAGCACCTGCTATTGTATTTATTGATGAAATTGATGCAGTCGGCCGCCACAGAGGTGCAGGTACAGGCGGCGGAAATGATGAAAGAGAGCAAACCCTTAATCAGCTTCTTGTTGAAATGGACGGTTTTGGTACAAACAGCGGTATTATTGTAATTGCCGCTACCAACAGACCTGATGTTCTTGACCCGGCGCTTTTAAGACCCGGCAGATTTGACAGGCAGATTACTGTTAACAGGCCTGACGCACATGGTAGAGAAGATATACTTAAAGTTCATTCTCGTAACAAACCACTCGGTCCCGATGTTGATCTTAAAGAAATTGCAAAGGATACAATCGGATTTACCGGTGCAGACCTTGAAAATCTTCTTAACGAAGCTGCTCTTCTTGCTGTAAGAAGAAAGAAAAAAGCTCTTACTATGGATGAAATATCGGATGCAACTTCACGAGTTGAAATGGGTACTGAAAAGAAATCACATAAATATTCCGAAAAAGCCAAGAAGCTTACAGCTTATCACGAAGCAGGTCATGCTGTTTCATCATTCTACATTGAAGACCATGACCCTGTTAAAGAAATTTCAATTATTCCGCGCGGAATGGGTGCAGGCGGTTACACCTGGTATACACCGCAAGAAGAAAACTATAATTCAAAAGCAGATATGCTTAATGATTTAATTTCACTTCTCGGTGGCCGTGTAGCTGAAGCACTTTCGCTTAATGATATTTCAACCGGTGCTTCAAATGACCTTCAGCGCGCAACATCAATATGTCGCGATATGGTTTCAAAATACGGTATGAGCGATGAACTTGGCCCTGTTGTTTACAGTGATGATAATAATGAAGTATTCCTCGGTAAAGATTACGGACATGTAAATAATTACAGTGAGGCAACATCTGCTAAAATCGACGCTCAAATCGAAAAGATGATGCGCAATGCTTATGCTCAAACCGAAGAAATACTCAAAACTCACTATGACAAGCTTGAACTTGTTGCTGAAACACTAATTAAGAATGAAAAAATTTCCGGTGATGAATTCAAACAGCTTATGGAAAACGGTTTTATCGCAAATGATAAGCCTGATGATACAACAGAAGAAATTACCGATGAAAATAAACCTGAAAATGAATCGGATTCTTCTTCAAATGATGAAAACTAAATAATTATTGAAAAGAGTGGCAGTACAAGTATTGTCACTCTTTTTTACTGATTCTTGACTTTTATACAAGATATAGTATATAATAATATCAATTTTGAACTTCGACTTGGAGGGACAGTATTGGCAAAAAAGCAAGAATATGGCAATGAAAGTATAAAATCATTAAAAGGCGCAGACAGAGTAAGGAAAAGGCCGGCTGTTATTTTCGGCTCTGACGGATTAGAGGGCTGTGAACATTCTGTTTTTGAAATTATGTCAAACTCAATAGATGAGGCAAGAGAGGGCTATGGCAATAAAATTTGCATAACCCGTTTTCTCGATGGCTCAATTGAGGTGCAGGACTTTGGCCGTGGTATTCCTGTTGACTATAATAAAAATGAAGAAAAATATAACTGGGAACTTCTTTTTTGCGAAATGTATGCAGGCGGTAAATATGATAACGGTGGGGATAACTATGAATTCTCACTCGGACTCAACGGTTTAGGCCTTTGCGCTACGCAGTATGCATCTGAATATATGGATGCTGAAATTCATACAGACGGGTATAAATACACGCTTCATTTTGAAAAGGGCGAAAATATCGGCGGACTTAAGAAAGAAAAATATGAAAAGAAAGATACGGGTACACGCATTAAGTGGAAACCTGATTTAGAAGTTTTCACCGATATAAATATTCCTATTGAATATTTTAAAGATACTATCAAAAGACAAGCTATTGTTAATGACGGTGTTAAGTTTATTCTTAAAGACCAAACTACCGCATCAAAATTTGAAACATTTGAATTTTGCTATAATGACGGTATTATGGACTATGTTAAAGAACTTGCGGGTGATAATGCTTTCACAACACCGCAATATTGGGAATGTGAAAGAAAGGGTAAGGATAGGGAAGATTTACCTGAATACAAACTTAAAATTAAAGCGGCAATATGCTTTTCGCTTAAAACTCAGCTTAAGGAGTATTTTCATAATTCAAGCTTTTTGGAACACGGCGGTGCGCCGGAAAAAGCGTTTAGAAGTGCGTTTGTAAATCAGATTAACGCTTATTTAAAATCTAATAACAAGTACGCTAAAAATGACGGTCAGATTAACATACAGGATGTTGAAGATTGCATTATTCTTGTAGTTTCGTCATTTTCAACCCAAACTTCTTACGAAAACCAAACTAAAAAAGCCATAACAAACAAATTTATTCAGGAAGCTATGACGGATTTCTTCCGCAAGCAACTTGAAGTGTATTTTATCGAAAACAAAATGGATGCAGATAAGATTGCCAATCAGGTGCTTATCAATATGCGTGCCAGAGTTAAAGCTGAAAATACAAGAAAAACTCTTAAAACATCTTTGCAGTCAAAAATGGATATGACCAACCGTATACAAAAATTTGTTGATTGCCGCTCCAAAGATGTAAACGAAAGGGAAGTTTTTATTGTAGAGGGTGATTCTGCTCTCGGTGCTTGTAAGCAAGCGAGGGACGCATCATTCCAAGCCATTATGCCTGTTCGCGGTAAAATATTAAATTGTCTTAAATCAGATTATGATAAAATTTTTAAAAGTGAGATTATTACCGACTTAATTAAAGTTTTAGGCTGCGGTGTTGAAGTTAAAAGCAAAGCAGCTAAAGATTTATCACTTTTTGATATGGATAATTTGCGTTGGTCAAAGATACTTATTTGTACTGATGCCGATGTTGACGGCTTCCATATCAGAACACTTATTTTAACTATGATTTATAGGCTTATGCCTAAAATTATTGAAGCAGGAAAGGTATATATTGCTGAATCTCCGCTTTATGAAGTCACTTGCAAAGACCAAACATATTTTGCATATAATGAAAAAGAAATGGATGAAATTAAGGTAGAAATCGGTGACCAAAAATATACCGTTCAGCGTTCAAAGGGGCTTGGTGAAAATGAGGCTGAAATGATGGCTTTAACCACTATGAACCCTAAAACAAGGCGTCTTATTAAAGTTACACCTGATGATGCACAAAAAACATCTGAAATGTTTGATTTGCTTTTGGGTGATAATTTGGACGGACGAAAAGAATATATTTCTGATTACGGACATCTTTATCTTGATGCCGCAGATGTAAGCTAAGGAGGTAATTTGTTTTGGCTAAAAGAAAAAATGTTAAAGACGAAGCAAAAAGTCAGCCTCTTGCGGATAATGTTCATATCAAAGGTGCAGGCTCTATTCAAAATGAAGTTATTACAAATACATTAACAGATAACTTTATGCCTTATGCTATGAGTATTATTCTTTCGCGTGCCATTCCACAGATTGACGGGTTTAAACCGTCACACAGAAAGCTTCTTTATACAATGTATAATATGGGGCTTTTGCAAGGCGGCACAATTAAAAGTGCTAATATAGTAGGCCGCACTATGCAGCTTAACCCACACGGCGATGCTGCAATTTATGAAACTATGATTCGTCTTTCCCGCGGTAATGAAACCTTGCTGTATCCTTATGTTGAATCAAAGGGTAATTTTGGTAAAGCATACAGTAAGAATATGATGTATGCGGCTTCCCGTTATACCGAAGCAAAGCTTGCGCCGATTTGCCACGAACTTTTTGACGATATAAAATCAGACACTGTTGATTTTGTTGATAATTATGATAATACGATGAAAGAACCGACTCTTCTGCCGGTTACTTTTCCGTCAATTCTTTGTAACGTCACTACGGGTATTGCTGCCGGTATGGCATCATCCATTGCATCTTTTAATCTTAAAGAAATATGTGACACCACAATTGCACTTATGAAAAATCCTGACCACGAAGTCAGCGATACACTTCTTGCACCTGATTTTGTGGGCGGCGGATATATACTTTATGATAAAGACGAATTTAATAAAATTTATAAAACAGGCAGAGGTTCTGTTAAAGCGCGTGCAAAATACAGCTATGATAAAAAATATAACTGTATTGATATTACCCAAATTCCGCCGACAACTACAAGCGAAGCAATTATTGATAAAGTTGTTGAACTTGTAAAAACAAACAAAGTTAAAGAAATAAGCGATATTCGTGATGAAACAGACCTTTCAGGTTTGAAAATCACTATTGATTTAAAACGCGGAATTGATGCGGATAAGTTTATGACTAAACTTTACAAAATCACTCCGCTTCAAGATTCGTTTAGCTGTAATTTCAATGTTCTTATTAAGGGCAGGCCTGTTGTTTTAGGTGTTAGGGATATACTTCTTGAATGGGTCGATTTCAGGCTTGAATGTATCAGAAGAAGAATTACTTTTAATCTTAATAAAAAGAAAAATCAACTTCATTTATTAAAAGGCCTCTCAAAAATTTTACTTGATATTGATAAAGCTATTAAAATTGTAAGAGAAACCGAAAGTGAGTCCGAAGTTGTACCAAATCTTATGATTGGCTTTGGTATTGATGAAATACAGGCTGAATATGTGGCTGAAATAAAACTTCGCCATTTAAACCGTGAATATATTTTAAAACGCATTAAAGATATTGAACAGCTTGAAAATGATATTGTTGAACTTGAATCAATTCTTTCAAGTAAAAACAAAATGAAAAAAATTATCATTAAAGAGCTTGAAGATGTAACTAAAAAATATGATAACGGCAGAAAGAGCGAAATCCTTTATTCTGTTGATGAAAGCGTTGAAGAAGAACTTGTTGAAATACCCGATTATCCTGTAACTTTATTTATTACTGAACACGGATATTTTAAGAAAATAAAAACAGCTAATCTTCGTATGAGCGGCGAGCAAAAAATTAAAGAGGGCGATTCACTTCTTCCTGAAATCGAATGTTCAAATAAGGATGAACTTCTTTTCTTTACAAATCAGTGCCAGGTGTATAAAGCAAAAGTTGATGATTTTGCAGATACAAAAGCTTCGGTTCTCGGTGAGTATGTTCCGGGTAAGCTTGAAATGGCAGAGGGTGAACAGGTGGTTTACACTGCTGTTGTGAGCGAATATACGGGATATATGATTTTTGTGTTTGATAACGGTAAGCTTGCAAAGGTTGATATGGCATCTTATGCTACAAAGACTAACAGAAAGAAGCTTATTAACGCTTATTCAAATAAATCACCGCTTGCACAGGCAATATACATTAAAGAAGATACTGAATTGGTTATTTGCTCTTCAAGCGGCAGAATGCTTCTTGTTAACACAGGAGCGATTTTGCCTAAAACTACAAAGGATACGCAAGGCGTATCTGTTATGAAGCTTAAAAAGACGCATAAAATAACCTCACTTCATATTTACCATGAAGGCGAATTTGAAAAAGCATGGCGTTTCAGAGCTAAAAATTTGCCTGCGTCAGGTTCTTTGCCGAGTGAAAATGATGTTGCGGAACAAATAACATTTTAAAATATAAAAAAACACTTGCATTATATAGTGTCTTGTGTTATAATTCATTAGTAATTTATATAAACGGAGGAGATATTATGCTCTGGTATCATTATGTTTTTGGTGCAGTATTGATTGTTTTTTCAATTATAATTACTATTGTTGTACTTATGCAAGAAGGTCGTTCTCAAAACCTTTCAGGCGCTATTGCCGGTGGTGCTGAGACATTTCTCGGCAAGTCAAAGGGAAGAACAATCGAAGCTAAACTTGAAAGAATAACAAAGTGGATGATTGTTATTTTCTTCGTATTGGTTCTTGCTGCATTCCTTGTTTTTCTTTTTATAGGATAAGAATTAAAATGATTAACCTTGCGTAAGGGAAACCCTCATGCAAGGTTAATTTTTTTGTGAGGAAAATATGAATTTTATTATTTTTGATTTAGAGTGGAACAATGCGTATAACTACAAACTTAAGCGCGGTATGAACGAAATAATTGAAATCGGTGCGGTTAAGCTTGATGAAAATTTAAAGGTTATTGATACATTTAAACAACTCATTAAACCAAAATTATCAAAAAAACTCGGCTCAAGATTCAAAAACTTGACTCATATTACAATTGATGAAATAAATCAATCAGGTATCTCGTTTGAAAATGCTTTTGATGATTTTTCAAAATGGTGCGGCAAAGGAGATAATCTGTTTTTAAGCTGGTCTACAAGTGATTTGTACACACTTGTTGCAAATTTCAAAGAATTTGAAAACACTGTTTATGTTGATTTTATTTCTAAATATGCAGATGCGCAAAAGTATTGTATGCACTTTATTGAAAATGCCGATTCAAGTAACCAAATCAGCCTTTCAAATTGTGCTGAAATTTTTGAAATTGATACTGATTGCATAAATTTTCACCGTGCACTTGAAGATTGTATGATTACGGCTTATTGTTTTGAAAAAGTATATGATGCCGATATTTTGCAAAATTTCGTTCATACTTGTGATATTTCTTTTTTTGAAAGACTTATATTTAAGCCTTTTTACATTAAAGATGCGCAATACAGCACATTTAATCTTGATGAAACTAAAATTACTTGTCCTGTTTGCAAAGGCGAAATTAAACCTGTTAAAAAGTATGAATTTACCAATAATACCTTTAGAGGTGCGGGAATTTGTGAAAAATGCGGTAAAAAATTTTGGACATATATTAGAGCTAAACAAACTTATGATGATATAGTTGTATCGACTCGTGCAGTTCAAATCAATAAAAAAAGAGCAAAACATCTCGTTTAATTTAAAAGTTTACAAAATACTTCTTTATTTATTATCTTTTTTGTAATATAATAAATTATATTTTTGACGGAGGTACTTATATGGCTTCAAATGATTATGATGATTTATTAGAGTCTTTTATGAGTAATTCTACAAAAGCATATAATGAAGATAAAACTAACAGGGAAAATGCAGATACTGTACCTGCATCGTATTCTGTTTCTTCAAACAGTGATAAAAAAGCAAAGAAAATCCAGCGTGGCCGTGATATTGAAAAAGAACTTGTTCAAAAGCAAGAAAAAAAGCTTAAAAAGAAAAAAGCCAAGCAAAACAAAACTCCCGGTCAGAAAGTGCTTTCAAATATAGGTCGTGTCGCTTTGGGCGCACTTATGGTTATAGGCGTTGTCGGATTAGTTTGCTTTTCTGTTATGGCTATTTACGGATACAGTGTTGTTTACGGTGACCCTGTGTTTGATCTTACTACCGAGGCTAAAGTAGGCCAAAACCAAACATCGTTTATTTATGGATATGACGGTGATGATGTTGTTGAAATAACAAGGCTTCACGGTGAGGAAAATCGTATTTGGGTTAATCTTGATGATATGAGCAAATATATTCCTGAAGCATTTGTTTCAATTGAAGATAAGCGTTTTTATAAGCACCACGGTGTTGACTGGATTAGAACTATCGGCGTATTTTTAAAGAATAACGACCAAGGTGGTTCAACCATAACACAGCAGCTTATTAAAAACCTTACTGATGATAATAAAGTTACCTATGTTCGTAAATTTAATGAGATATTAAAAGCATTAAACCTTGAACGAAACTTTAGTAAAGACCAAATACTTGAAGCGTATCTTAATACAATTTATCTTTCAAACGGTTGTTACGGTGTTAAAACTGCGGCGGAAGTTTATTTCGGTAAAGAAGTATCGAATTTAAATGCGGCTGAAGCCGCTTGTATTGCTGCTATTACCCAGTATCCGAGTAAGTATGACCCGCTTAACGAACCTGAAAATAACAGAAAACGCCAGATAGATGTGCTTTTTGCTATGAAAGATAATGACCTTAAGTATCTTACAGAAGATGAATATCAGCAAGCTAAAGCTTATGAAATGGTATTTACAAACAGTAAGAACTATAAAGGTTCACAAATTAAAGATGACAGCAGTAAATCAAAATCTAACAGCATAACCGATTATTACACGGATTATGTAATAACCACTGTTCAGGAAGATTTACAAAAAATGGGATATACAAGCAGAAAAGCTCACGACCTTGTTTACGGCGGTGGCTTGAAGATTTATACAGCAGTTGATTTTGATGTTCAGGATTCAATGGAAGATGTATATGAAAACTACAAGCGTATGCCTGATGAAACCGTGCAGGGTGCAATGGTTGTAATGGGCTACGACGGACGAGTAATGGGTATTGTCGGCGGTACAGGTAAGAAAAAAGCATCTATGGTTTTGAACCGAGCAACCAATTCTAACAGACCGCCTGGTTCTACTATTAAGCCGCTTTCTGTTTACGGCCCTGCTCTTGAAAAGACGAAAGAAGACAGTGAAACAGATGTTTACTGGTCAACAATTCAGCAGGATAGACCTTTTAAAACCGTTGAGGGTAAGCCTTGGCCTGTAAATGAGGGCGGCGGTTATTCCGGAAGAAGCGTAACACTTCAATATGGTCTTTCAAGGTCACTTAATACAATTTCGGCAAGAACACTTGATAAAATCGGTGTTGATTATTCATATGATTTTATTACGGAAAATTTCCATATTTCATCACTTGACAGTGTTCGTGACTCTGATTATGGTCCGCTTGCAATCGGCTCATTAACTAATGGTGCAACTGTGCTTGAACTTACAACCGCATATGCGTCTTTCGGTAACGGAGGAAACTATTATGAGCCTTATTGTTATTACAAAATTCTTGACAGTCAAGGTAATGTCTTGATTGAAAAAGACCCGGAGAAGACTAAATCAACGGCTTTAAGTGAAAACACGAGTTGGGTTATGAATAAGCTTCTTCAAACTGTTATGACAGAGGGTACAGGTACAACATATAAGCTTTCAGGTATTGAGTGCTTTGGTAAAACAGGTACAACTAATGATAATAAAGACCGTTGGTTTATTGGCGGTACTCCTGATTTTGTTGCAGGTGTATGGTATGGTTATGATAAGCCTAAGGAGGTATTTTATAATCTGTCACCAAACCCATCAGGTACTATTTGGAATACGGTTATGAAAGAAGTTTATGCAAAACTTGACGAAAAGAATAAAAGCTTTGAAACCAAATTCCCAGAAAGTGACGGAATAGTCAGAAAATCATATTGCAGATCCTGCGGTAAGCTGAGAAGCGGAACAGGTGCATACGGTTGGTATGATGTTGATAATTTACCTGCAAATTGCACAGGTAATCATTCGGGTGGCGGTTATTATGACAGCGATTCGGATAATTCATCGGAAAATACAACATCAGCTTCTAATAATTCTGATAAAAAGAATGACAATTCCACTACTGCTGAAAATACAACTGAACAAACATCACAAGCAGATACAACCCAGGCTCCTGCTACTGAAGTTCCTTCAACCGAAGCACAGTCTGCCGAAAATGTTGTTCAGTAATAATTTAACAATGATGTTAAGAAAGGAAGGTCGTTATGCGATTTTCCTTTCTTTACTGATTAGAGTACGGAAAGGCTTTTTATGAAAATAATGTCTGTTGATTACGGTGATGCACGAACCGGCATTGCTTTTTGTGACAAAAACGAAATACTTGCAAGTGCGTATACTACTATAAATGAAAGTTATCAGCCGAAACTTGTGGAAAAAATCAAATCAGTTATTGATAAGGAAAAACCTGAAATGGTTGTGATTGGAATGCCGCGTAATATGGACGGTACTTATGGCTTTAGGTGTGATAAGTGCAAAGAGCTTGGCGAACTTTTAAAAGATGAAATCAATATTCCGATTGAATATGAGGATGAAAGACTTACTACCGTAATCGCACACGATATTTTATCAGGCAATAATGTTAAGGGAAAGAAAAGAAAAGAAAATGTTGATGCGGTTTCGGCAGTAGTAATTCTTCAAAGCTTTATTGATAAAAGAAAAAAGTAATTAAAGCATTTTTATCGTCGTAATATTTAACGGTGATTTTATGCGATTTAAAATAAAAAAATGCGATGTTTGCATAGATTATGTTTTTATATTTGTTTTAAGTATAATGGCAATTTTTAATTCTAAACAAATGCTTTTGCTGTTGCTTTTTTCGGCGCTTCACGAAATAGGGCATTTGTTTGCATTGCTTTTTTGTAAAAGTTTTCCTAATGAAATTAAATTTTCATATTACGGACTTGCCGTAAAATATGATGACGATTTGCCGATTTTAAAAGAATGTATAGTTTTAATAAGCGGACCTATCGTTAATTTGATACTGTACTTAGTTTTTAAAAATGAAATAAATTTAATTTTGTTTTCGCTTAATATGCTTCCTGTATATCCACTTGATTTTGGTAGAGTAGTCAGATTATTTTCGCTTAAAGCATCAAAAATTTTGAGTATAATTACGCTTGTTTTTATTTGCATTTTATGTTCATACTTGATATTTTATAAAAAAGTATATTCATTGCTTTTTGTAACCGTTTATTTGGTTATATACAGTATCAATTATGATTAAAATACCCGAAAGGTTAAATTATATTTATGAAAAAAGAAGTTGAAAAACTGCTTCAATATGTTCAAAAACCGGCAAGATATATCGGCGGCGAACTTAATGCAGTTGTTAAAGATAAAGAAAAAGTTGATATTCGATATGCATTTTGTTTTCCCGATACATATGAAATCGGTATGAGCCATTTGGGTATGAAAATTCTTTACGGCCTTGTTAATGACAGGGATGACAGCTGGTGCGAAAGGGTATTTGCACCCGATAACGATATGGAGGAGCAGCTCAGAAAAAATAATGTTCCTCTTTTTGCACTTGAAAGCGGAGATTATATTAAAGATTTTGATATGATTGGATTTACGCTTCAGTATGAACTTTCATATACAAATGTACTTAATATGCTTAATTTGGCGCAAATACCTCTCAAATCAAGCGATAGAGAAAGTTTGACACCGCTTGTTTGTGTGGGCGGCCCTTGTGCCTGCAATCCGGAGCCGATTACCGATTTTGTGGATATAGTTTTTCTCGGTGACGGTGAAGAAACAACAAATCAAATAATTGATTTGCTCATTAAAGCAAAGAAAAACGGTCTGTCAAAGCACGAATTTTTACTTAAAGCAAAGGACATTACCGGAATTTATGTGCCTTCATTTTACAAAGATTCATATAATGATGACGGAACACTGAAATCACTCGAACCTCTTTATGATGCGCCTAAAAAAGTAAAAAAAGCAGTAGTGTCAGATATGAACAGTGTGTACTATCCGAAAGAATTTGTTGTTCCTTATATAAATATCGTACACGACAGAGCAGTTGAAGAGATTTTTAGGGGATGTATAAGAGGTTGCCGCTTTTGCCAAGCGGGATTTATTTATAGGCCTATCAGGGAAAAAAGTGTAGAAACAATTAACATGCAAAGCAAAGCTTTGATTGAATCTACGGGTTATGATGAACTTTCACTTTGTTCACTTTCCACTTCCGACCACAGTGAAGTAAATAAAATGCTCACTACGCTTATTGACTGGACCGTGAAAGATAATATAAATCTTTCACTTCCGTCATTAAGGGTTGATAATTTTTCGGATGAATTGGTTGAACAGCTCAATAAAGTAAGGCGAAGCGGACTTACATTTGCACCTGAAGCAGGAACACAGCGACTGCGTGATGTAATAAATAAAAATGTTACAGAAGATGAAGTTATCAGAACTTGCACAAAAGCGTTTGATAATGGCTGGACTTCGGTTAAGCTTTATTTTATGATGGGACTTCCGACTGAAACTATGGAAGATATAGAGGGTATTGCAAATCTTGGTATGCAGGTAATTCATGCTTTTTATAATAATCCAAACAGGCAAAAGGGTACAGGTGTGCAGGTTTCGATTTCATGTGCTTCGTTTATTCCGAAACCGTTTACACCTTTTCAGTGGGAACCTGAAGACAGTATGGAATCACTTAAGCAAAAGCAAAAGCATTTGCTTGAATCTATTCCTACTAAAAAAATCAGAGTTTCATATCATGAAACGCCTACTTCTTTGCTTGAGGGTGTACTTGCCCGCGGTGACAGGCGACTTGGTAAAGTTATTCTTCGCGCTTATGAACTCGGCTGTAAATTCGATTCTTGGGATGACCAATTTAATTTTGATGCATGGATGCAGGCGTTTAACGAAAACGGAATTGAACCTCATTTTTATACACACAGAAAAAGGGAGTTTTCAGAATTGCTTCCTTGGGACCATTTAGATTACGGTGTCAGCAGAAAGTTTCTTGAAAACGAAAACAAAAAGGCTCACGAAAATAAAACCACACCTCATTGCAGAATCAAATGTGCAGGCTGCGGTGCAAATAAGTTAAACGGAGGGCATTGTGATGCGAGAAGTTAGACTTCGCTTTTCAAAAACGGGTAGGCTTAAATATATAAGTCACCTTGATATAAACCGTGCAATGTCACGCGCACTTAAAAGGGCACAAATTCCGCTTTGGTATACCGAAGGATTTAATCCGCATCCTTATATGAGCTTTTCACTTCCGCTTTCACTTGGCGTTGAAAGCCTTTGCGAAAGTGTTGATTTAAGAATTATCGGTGATATTACAAATGATGAAATAAAAAACAGGCTTAATAATGTTTTGCCGCAGGATATAAAAATTGTTGATGTTTATGACGATTTTCGTGATAACAGTGAAATTGTATATTCCGATTATGTTTATAAATTCGAATTTAAAGATAATGAAGCTGCATTTGAAAAAATCAAAAATGTTCTTTCATCAGATGAAATAATTGCACTTAAAAAAGGCAAACAGGGTAGAAAGCGAGTTATGAAAGAAACAAATATTAAGTCGTTTATTGATAAATATTCCATTTCAATTCGCAATGATGTTATAGTGCTGAATATTCGTTTGCTCGCAGGCCCTGAAAAAAATCTTAATCCGTCACTTCTGTTTGATACAATAATCAGGCTTATTGATATGGATTTTGAGTGGAAAAGTATTGCAAGAATATCACTTCTTGATAAAGATTATAAAGAGTTTAGATAAAATGTTAAACAAATTAAATAAAATGCTTGCATTTTAAAGTATTATGTGGTACTATATATCAGCATTTAATCCGTTGTAACTCTTACAACGCGTATAATGTCAGCGTTTAGCATTAAGAAGATGGTCCGCTTTCAGCTTTTATGTATGATAAGAACATCTCATAAAATTTAGGAGGAAGAAAAATGGACGCACTCAAGTTAATTGAAAAAGACAGCACAAAGGCTGAACTTCCAAAGTTTAACATTGGTGATACCGTAAAAGTATCTGTTAACATTCGTGAAGGTCAGAGAGAAAGAATTCAGATGTTTGAAGGCACTGTAATCGCTATTAAGGGTTCAGGCATTTCAAAGACATTTACCGTTCGTCGTCTTTCATACGGTGTTGGTGTTGAGAGAGTATTCCCAATGCATTCACCAAATGTAGTTGATGTTAAGGTTGTTCGTAGCGGTAAAGTTCGTCGTGCTAAGCTTTACTATCTTCGTGACCGTGTCGGTAAGGCAGCAAAGGTTAAGGAAGATATTCAGTAATTTAATAATTACGACTAATACCACAGATTTTATTTCTGTGGTATTTTTTATTGATTGAATTATGTTTTTATGTTAAAATAATCATATGAATTTTGAAAGGAGTAGTTATGGCTGATTTTCAAAAACAGACTGTTCAGTGGTTTCCGGGCCATATGGCAAAAACAAGGCGAATTATAAAAGAAAGCCTTTCACTTGTTGACGGTGTTGTTGAACTTGTAGATGCTCGTATACCGTATAGCTCATCTAATCCGGAACTTGACAGTATAATTAAAAGAAAACCGAGAATTGTTCTTTTGAATAAATGCGATATTGCTGATTCGAATGTAACAAAGCTTTGGATTGATTATTATAAAAATAACGGTAAATATGCAATTCCTGTTGATTGCAGAACAGGTAGGGGACTTAATGCTTTTATACCGACCGTTAACAAGGCACTTGCCGATGTGATTGAAAAAAATAAAGCAAGAGGTATGGAAAATAAACCGCTTCGCCTTATGGTTGTAGGTATTCCGAATACAGGTAAATCATCATTTATTAACAGAATGGCAGGAAACAGTAAAGCTAAAGTTGCCGATAAAGCCGGTGTTACAAGGCAAAAGCAATGGTTTGCGGTATGTAAGGGAATTGAACTTCTTGACACTCCTGGTGTGCTTTGGCCTAAATTTGATGACCCTGAGGTTGGGGATAAGCTTGCATTTACCGGTGCTGTAAAGGATGAAGTAACTGACCTTGAAACACTTTCGTGCAGATTACTTGAAACACTTGCAAAAACAAGGCCTAATTCAATATGCGAAAGGTATAAGCTTGACAGTGTTGACAACCTGCAAGGTTGGGAAATGCTTGAACTTATAGGCAAAAAACGCGGCTTTTTAATTAAAGGCGGAGAAATAGATTATGAACGCACGGCAGTTATGCTTTGCGATGAATTCAGGGGAGGAAAGCTCGGCAAAATTTCGCTCGAGTTACCACAGTAATGGATTGGCTTGAATATGAAAATAAAGCTTATGAACTTGGTTTTGAAGTGATATGCGGTGTTGATGAAGCAGGCAGAGGCCCGCTTGCAGGTCCTGTATACGCCGCGGCAGTTATATTGCCGAGGGGTTATATAGTTGATGGTGTCAATGACTCAAAAAAACTTTCTGAAAAAAAGAGGGATTTACTTTTTGATAAAATAGTTGATGAATGTGTATGTTACAGCGTAGGAACGGCAAGTGTTGAAGAAATTGATAAAATAAATATCTTGCAGGCAACTTTTCTTGCAATGAGAAGAGCTGTTGACGGTTTGTCCGTCAAGCCTGATATAGCACTTATTGACGGAAATAAAAAGCCCGGGCTTGATATTGAGCAATGGGATATTGTAAAAGGCGACGCTACAAGCGCAAATATTGCCGCCGCGTCAATTATTGCAAAAGTAAGCAGGGATAGATATATGCTCAAACTTGCCGAAAAGTATCCGCAATATCAGTTTGAAAAACATAAAGGTTACGGAACTAAACTTCATTACGAAATGCTCGATAAATACGGTATAAGCGAAGTTCACAGAAAAACATTTTTGAAAAAATATTTGGAAAAGAAAAATGAACAGTAAAGGTAAAATTTGGGAAATTGAAGCTGCTAATTATTTGAGAAAGCGCAGATATAAACTTGTTGACGCAAATTATACCACCCGTTTTGGTGAGGTTGATTTAATTGTTAAAAACAGAAAATATATATGCTTTGTTGAAGTCAAGCAAAGGGATGTTAAATCAATTGCATTACCCAGGGAATTTGTAACATATTCAAAACAGCAGAAAATTATTGCCTGTGCTAAAATGTTTTTAATGCAAAATAAAACAAATTTACAGCCGAGATTTGATGTTATTGAAATTTATACCGATAATAATAAAATAAAATCAATAAAACATCTTGAAAATGCGTTTGACTTAGTATAGAATATTATAAACCTCAATTTTAAGGTGAAAGGAAAATTATTATGCTTTATACATCTACAAGAGATAATTCAATCAGAGTATCAGCCGCACAGGCTATTGCTCAGGGTATAAGTGAAGAAGGCGGGCTTTTTGTTCCGGTTGAACTTCCGCATTTTGATATTGAAAAGATTGCTTCAATGGCATCTATGAATTATATTGACAGGGCTAAAACCGTTCTTAAAGAATATTTAACTGATTTTACTGAAGAAGAGCTTGATTACTGCGTAAGCGGTGCATATGCTGCTCAAAAGTTTTCTTCTCCTCAAATCGCTCCTACTGTTAATGTTGACGGAAATAAGAATATTCTTGAACTTTGGCACGGTCCTACCTGTGCATTTAAGGATATGGCACTTCAGCTTTTGCCTTATCTTATGACTGTATCAGCTAAAAAAACTGCTGACGGAAAAACCATTGTAATTCTTGTTGCTACATCAGGCGATACAGGTAAGGCTGCTCTTGAAGGTTTCAAGAATGTTGATAATACAAAGATTTTGGTATTTTACCCGGTTGACGGTGTTTCACCTATGCAAAAGCTTCAAATGACTACTCAAGAGGGTGAAAATGTTGCCGTATGTGCTATCAACGGTAATTTTGATGATGCACAAAGTGCTGTAAAATCTATTTTTACAAACAACGATATAAAAAAAGAACTTGCAAAGAAGAATATGATGTTCTCTTCTGCAAACTCTATTAACTGGGGCAGACTTGTTCCTCAAATTGTGTACTATTTTTCAACCTACTGTGATCTTATCAATATGAATAAGATTAAAGCAGGGGATGAAATCAATATTGTAGTTCCGACCGGTAACTTCGGTAATATTCTTGCCGGATATTATGCTAAAAAAATGGGACTTCCAATCAAAACACTTGTTTGTGCTTCAAATTCAAATAATGTACTTACTGATTTCTTAAAAACAGGTACATATGATAAAAACAGAAAGTTCTATACTACTACTTCACCGTCAATGGATATTCTTATTTCATCTAACCTTGAAAGACTTCTTTATCATATGAGTGACGGTGATGATAAGCTTATTGTGGATTTAATGAATAAGCTTTCAAAAGATGGAAAATATACAGTTTCAAATGAACTTATTGCTAAAATTCAAAAGGAATTTGATGCCGGATACACAGCAGAAGAAAATGTTGATGATACAATCAAATATCATTTTGATAAATATCATTACCTTTGCGATACACACACAGCTGTTGCAGTTAAAGTATATGACGAATATGTAAAAGCAACAGGCGATGATATTCCTACTGTTATTGATTCAACTGCTTCACCTTATAAGTTTTCAGCAAGTGTGCTTAATGCAGTACTTGCGGGTAAAGCACCTGAACTTAATGAATTTGAAATGGTTGATGAACTTCATAATGTAACAGGTGTCGATGTTCCAAAACCTCTTGCATCTCTTAAAGATAAAGAAGTTCGCTTCAGTGATGTTTGCAATAAAGAAGATATGAGCCAAATGGTATTTAAACTTCTTAATTTATAATTTGTTATAATGAATAACGGCTCTGAATTACAGAGCCGTTATTTTGACAATAGGTTTACTTAGCGACAGCCGCAACCGTCGTTGCATTCAAATGTTTCGCATTTTGTGTCAGTTGCGCTTGTTGCACTGCTGTTGCCTACATTGATGTGACCTGCCATGCAGTTGTTTGCTTTATCATGATATTTGCAGTTTTTTACATCACATGAAATACCTTTAATTTCCTTATCCATCATTACTTTTTCACTCCCTTCGGTTATTATTATTTGAAAATATGATTTTTTTATTCAAATGATTTTTAACAAAAATTACCTTTTAATTTAGAAAGGCTATTATTTATGTCACTTTTTGCAATTGCTGATACTCACTTATCATTTGCTTCAAATAAGCCTATGGATGATTTTGAGGGTTGGTTTAACTATACAGACAGACTCAAAGAAAATTGGAACAAAGTCATTGACGACAAAGATTATGTTGTTATTGCCGGAGACATTAGCTGGGCAATGAATTTTGATGAATTGAAAGCTGATTTTGACTATATAAATCAACTTAACGGTAAAAAAATAATACTCAAAGGTAACCACGATTATTGGTGGAATACAATGAGTAAAATGAATAAATTTATTGAAGAAAACAATTTTAATACTATTTCAATTTTACATAATAATGCGTTTGATTTTGATGATTTTTCAGTTTGCGGCAGCCGCGGTTGGTTTTTTGACAGTGATGAGGAGCAAAATGAAAAAGTTTTAAACAGGGAAGTTATGCGAATTAAGGCTTCTATTGAAAGCGCATTAAATTGTGAAAAAATAGTTTTTCTTCATTACCCGCCGGTATATGAAAATCAATGTTGCGAAGAAATTGTAAGCCTACTCAAAGAAAAAGGTATAAAAAAATGTTATTACGGGCATATTCACGGTGTGGCTGCGAAATATGCATTTGATGATAATTATGACGGAATAGATTTCAAACTTATTTCTGCGGATAGGCTTGATTTTATGCCGCTTTTGATAAAAAAATTTTAATTTTGTAAATTATTAACAATATGTTTAACATTAAATGAATATAAAAACTTGATATTGTTTGAATTATATGTTATAATGCCACTTCGGTGATTAGAATTTTTATTGATAGGAGGTCATTATCATGGCACTTAAATCATCTAATAAAGTAGATACAAATGTTTATGAAATCGAAGTTACTGTAACTCCTGAGGTGTTTACAGATGCTTGCAAATCTGCATATATGAAGCAGAGAAAGTCAATCCAAATTCCTGGCTTCCGTAAGGGTAAGGCTACACAGGGTATGATTGAAAAGATTTACGGTGAGGGTGCATTTTATGAAGAAGCTCTTGAAATCGTATATCCGCAAGCTGTTACAGCTGCAATTGAAGAAGCAGGTCTTAGAACTGTTGATACTCCGTTTGACCTTGATGTTCCTGTTATGAGCAAGAGCGAAGGCGTTGAAATGAAAATGAAAGTTACAGTTTATCCTGAGGTTAAACTCGGTGACTATAAAGGCCTTAAAGCTACAATGCTTCCAAGCGAAGCAACAGATGAAGATGTTGACAAAGAAATCGAAAATATGCGTGATCGTAATTCACGCCTTGTTTCTGTTGAAGACAGGGCTGCTGAAATGGGTGATACAGCTGAAATTGATTTTGAAGGTTTTGTTGACGGTGTTGCATTTGAAGGCGGCAAGGGCGAAAATTATCCTCTTGAACTCGGTTCAGGTTCATTTATTCCTGGCTTTGAAGATCAGGTTGCAGGCCACAAGGCTGAAGAAGAATTTGATGTTAATGTAACATTCCCTGAAGATTATGCTCAAGAACTTGCAGGCAAAGATGCAGTATTTAAATGCAAAATTCACGAAATCAAATCAAAGGAACTTCCTGAACTTGATGATGAATTTGCAAAGGATGTTTCAGAATTCGATACCCTTGATGAACTTAAGGCTGATATTAAAAAGCAAATGAACGAAAGAAAAGCTGAAGAAGCAAAGAATGATTTTGAAAATCAGCTTATTGAGCAGGTTATTGATAATATGGAATGTGAAGTTCCGCAGTGTATGTTTGACAAGCGTGTAGATGAAATGGTTCAGGATTACGCTTACAGACTTCAAATGCAGGGCATTGACCTTGATACATATCTTAAGTATCTCGGTCAGGATAAGGATGCATTTAAGGACACATTTAAGGACGGTGCTCAAAAGCAGGTTAAGGCATCTATTGCTCTTGAAGCAATTGTTGAAGCTGAAAAGCTTGAAGCAACAGAAGAAGAAATTGATGCTGAAATTGCAAAGCTTGCTGAACAGTACCAGATGGAAGCTGACCAAATCAAGAATGCAATTCCTACCGACCAACTTGCTTCTGATGTTAAAACAAAAAAGGCAATTGACCTTATTGTTGATTCAGCTGTTAAAGAATAATATTTTATTTTTATTTCCTGCCCGTTAGCTACATCGGGCAGGATTATTATGTAAAGTAGCAGAAAGGTAATGGTTATTATGGCATTAGTACCATATGTTCTTGAACAAACAAGTGCCGGCGAGCGCTCAATGGATATTTATTCTCGTCTTTTAAATGACAGAATTATTGTTTTATCTGACGAAGTAAATTCGACCACAGCTTCACTTGTCGTTGCACAGCTTCTTTTCTTAGAAGGTCAAGATAAAGATAAAGATATTAGCTTATATATCAATAGCCCGGGTGGTTCTGTAACCGATGGTATGGCTATTTATGATACAATGCAGTACATTAAATGTGATGTATCTACAATTTGTATGGGTATGGCTGCATCTATGGGTGCTTTTCTTCTTTCAAGCGGTGCTAAAGGTAAAAGAATTTGCCTTCCTAATGCTGAAGTTATGATTCATCAACCTCTTGGCAGAACCGAAGGTCAAGCAACTGAAATTGAAATTGCTGCTAATCATATTTTACAGACAAAGAAAAAACTTAATTCTATCATGGCTGCAAATTGCGGTAGAACTATTGAAGAATTGACTCAAGCTACTGATAGAGATAATTGGCTCACAGCTCAGGAAGCTCTTGAATTTGGTCTTGTTGATAAGGTAATTGATAAAAGATAATTGATGAGGTGTTTTTATGGCACATGATGATTCAAAAAACGCTGTTGCAAGATGTTCGTTTTGCGGCAAGCCGGAAACATTGGTTCATAAGCTTATCGAGGGCCCCGGTGTTTTTATTTGTGATGAATGTATAAATCTTTGCTATGATTTGATTGACCAAACATCATCACTAAATAGCCCTAATCCTGCAAGCCAACCTGAAAGCAAGCTTCTTCCCAAACCGGAAGAAATTAAGGCAAAGCTTGATGAATATGTTATCGGCCAAGATGATGCTAAAATTGCATTGTCGGTAGCAGTTTATAATCATTATAAAAGAATATATTCAAATACTCGCGGCAATGTTGAATTGCAGAAGAGTAATGTTATGCTTTTAGGCCCTACGGGTGTCGGCAAAACTATGCTTGCGCAAACACTTGCAAAAATACTTGATGTTCCATTTGCAATAGCTGATGCCACTACTTTGACGGAAGCCGGATATGTTGGCGAAGATGTAGAAAATATTTTGCTCAGGCTCATTCAAGCTGCCGATTTTGATATTGAAAAAGCAGAACGCGGCATAATTTATGTTGACGAAATTGATAAAATTTCAAGAAAAAGTGAAAATAGGTCAATAACTCGTGATGTTAGCGGTGAAGGTGTACAACAGGCTCTTTTGAAAATTTTGGAAGGAACTGTTTCCAATGTGCCTCCGTCAGGCGGAAGAAAGCATCCGCAACAGGAATTTATTCAAATTGATACAACTAATATTTTGTTTATTTGCGGCGGTGCTTTTGACGGAATTGAAAAAATCATCGAAAAAAGAATTGGCGGTAAATCACTCGGCTTTGGTGCTGATATTGAAAGCGAAGAAGTTGATAAAGCCGATATTATGAAAAAAGCCGAACAGCACGACCTTGTAAAGTATGGCCTTATTCCCGAACTTATCGGTCGTGTTCCGGTTATTACCGTTCTTGAAAATCTTGATAAAAAGGCACTTGTTAGAATTATGACTGAGCCTAAAAATGCTATTGTTAAACAATATCAAAGATTATTTGAACTCGATGGTGTTAAACTTGAATTTAAGCCGGATGCACTTAAAGCGATTGCCGATATTACGCTTGAACGCAAAACAGGCGCAAGAGGATTAAGAAGTGTGTTCGAATCGGTTCTTAAAGACCTTATGTTTAAAGCTCCGAGTGATTATACAATTGAAAAGGTTATAATTACCGAAGATTCTGTAACAAAAGGTGACGAACCTATTATTCTTCGCAATCCTAACAAAAATCCAAAGCGTCTTACTTCAAGTAATTTGAAAAATGCATAATAAAAAGAATTCCTGTAAAGGAATTCTTTTTTATTTACAATACTGTTTATTTATGCTAAAATGACTTCGAGGTGATTTTATGAGAAGAATAATCAGCGTGATTTTATCTTTAATTGCTGCTGTTGCTTTTACTTTTTCAACTTTTTCATTTGCTTATGCAGGCGGTGATAAACCAAAAGCAACATATATTACCGGTACATCATCAGTTGATGGCGGTTTTAAAGTTAAATATAAAACATATGACAGCGTTGATGGCTATCAGATAAGGTATTCTACCAAACATGACTTTGAAAATGATAAAAGGGTTAAAGTTAAGGACAATTCAAAAGGTTCTAAAACAGTTAAGGGTTTAAAGGCAAAAACAACTTATTTTGTAAAAGTCAGAACATATAAATATGACGGTGATAAGATTATTTATTCATCGTGGTGTGATTCAGAACCTATTAGTGTAAAAAAAGCAACATCAAAGAAAAAATCTACGAAGAAAAAATCATCTTCGGCTAAATATTACTGGGTAGATGACAGCAAAGTTTATCATACTTCCAAAAATTGCAGAACTTTAAAGCGCTCTACTTCTGTTTCAAGCGGCAAAAAAGCTCCGTCAGGCAGGAGAGCGTGCAAAGTGTGTGGCTGATTTTACGGGAACTTCCATATATATGGAAGTTCTTTTTCTATATTTTGATATTGCCTTTTTTTAGCGTTTGGTATATAATAATATGCAATTATTTATAATAGACTAAGTAGGTTTTTATATATGAACGAAAGTAACGAAAATTTATTTTTAGAATTACCTATAATTCCGCTTAGGGGAATTGTGGTTTTTCCTAAAATGGTTCTTCATTTTGATGTAGGCAGAAAAAAGAGTATTAAAGCTCTTCAAAAAGCTATGGACGATGACCAAAAGGTATTTCTTGTTTGCCAAAAGGACGCTTCGGTTGATGAGCCTAATATTGACGACATGTATGATGTTGGTGTTATATGTACAATTAGGCAGATGATGCGAATTCCGGGCAGCGAAAATATGAGAGTTGTGGTAGAAGGTGACGAAAGGGCTACCCTTTACAGTTTAACATCGGTTAAGCCATATATAGGCGGTTTGGTTGAAATTGCCGGTGACAATAATTCTAATCTTGAAATTTCGGAAGATGAAGATAAAGCTTATCAAAGAATTATAAAAAGAGAATTTGAAAGATACGCTTCATTGATGCCTAAAATCAGCAACGAAGTTATTGCAAAGGTTATTTCAATTAAAAATTCAGGTGAACTTGCAGATTTTGTATGCTCAAATACTTTTCTTGATTATTACGAAAAACAGGATGTTTTATCGGCATTAGACCCGAGCGAAAGAATATGCCAGCTTGTTGTTTATCTTAAGAAAGAAAACAGTGCACTTGAAATTGAAAGTGAAATTCAAGAAAAGGTTCAAAATGAAATTGATAAGAGCCAAAGGGAATATTATCTACGTGAGGAAATGAAAGTTATTTCCGAAGCACTTGGCGAAAGCGATAATCCGCTGGAAGAAGCAGAGGAATACAAAAGCAAAGTTTCTGCACTCAAATGCAGCGATGATATTAAAGAAAAACTTTTAAAAGAATGTGACAAGCTTGCTAAAATGCCGTCAGGTTCTCATGAAGGTACGGTTGAACGCAATTATCTTGATAAATGCCTTGAAATTCCTTTTGGAAAATATACAAAAGATTCAATAAATCTTGAAAAATCAAGAAAAATTCTTGATAAAGAGCATTATGGACTTGATAAAGTTAAGGAAAGAATTGTTGATTCATTAGCTGTATATAAAAGAAATCCTGAGTTTAACGGTCAAATTCTTTGCCTTGCAGGGCCTCCCGGTGTAGGTAAAACCTCAATTGTTAAATCTTTGGCTAAAAGTATGGGTAGAAAATATGTCCGCATTGCTTTAGGCGGTATTCATGATGAAGCGGAAATAAGAGGACATAGAAAAACATACATAGGTTCAATGCCGGGCAGAATAGTTGAAGCTGTTATTAAAAGCGGGGTAATGAACCCAATTATATTGCTTGATGAAATTGATAAAGTTGGCAATGATTTTAAGGGTGACCCATCATCTGCATTATTAGAAGCACTTGACCCTGAACAAAATAATTCTTTTGCTGACCATTATATTGAATTTCCTTTAGATTTGAGCAGGGTACTCTTTATTACCACCGCAAATGATGTTTCGGCAATTGCAGGCCCTCTTTATGACAGAATGGAAGTAATTGAACTTAATTCTTATACCGCGCTTGAAAAATTTTATATAGCTAAAAAGCATCTTGTTAAAAAGGAAATGATTAAACATTCATTGACTTCTAAGGAATTTAAAATAAGTGATGATGCAATAAATATTTTGATTGAAAATTACACAAGGGAAGCCGGAGTGCGTACCCTTGAAAAGCAAATTGCAACACTTTGCAGAAAAGCAACGGTCAGCCTTGAAAGCGGTGCGAAATCATTTAAGGTAACAGACAAAAATATTGAAGAATATTTAGGTAAGAAAAAGTTTAGCGATGATTTAGCAAGCAAAGAAGATCAAGTCGGTACTGTAAACGGCCTTGCGTGGACAAGCGTTGGCGGAACAATGCTTCCTATTGAGGTATCTGTTCTTGACGGAACGGGTAAAATAGAACTTACGGGTAATTTGGGCGATGTTATGAAGGAAAGCGCAAAAACTGCCGTTTCATACATTCGTTCAAAAGCAAGTGAATATGGCATAGATGAAGATTTTTATAAAAATAAAGATATACATATTCACGCTCCTGAAGCTGCTGTTCCAAAAGACGGTCCGTCTGCCGGACTGGCAATAACAACTGCGATAGTAAGTGAATTAACAGGAATAGCAATTAAATCAAATGTTGCAATGACAGGTGAAATCAGCCTTAAAGGCAAGGCACTTGCAATCGGCGGATTGAAAGAAAAGTCTATGGCAGCATATAAGGCTGGCTGCGATACTGTAATTATTCCGCAGGATAATAAAAAAGATTTAGATGAAATTTCAGACGAAGTAAAACAGGTGATTGATTTTATCAGCGTCAAAAATTTTGACGAAGTCTTGCCAATTGCACTGGTTTCAAGACCTATTAAGAAAAAAGAAGTTAAGGAAAACTTAATTGTTACAGATAAAACTTCTAAAACAAATGTAGTTACACAGTAGGTGAGATATGAATTACAATAAAGCATTTTTTGAAAACGCTTACGGCGTCCTTTCTCAACTTCCTGAAAGTGTTGAACCGGAGGTTGTTTTTGCCGGCAGGTCAAATGTGGGTAAAAGTTCGCTTTTAAATAAGCTTTTCAACAGAAAAAATTTAGCAAGGGTAAGTTCAGTTCCCGGTAAAACAATCACAATAAATTTTTATGATGTGGATAACATTAAATTTGTTGACTTACCGGGTTATGGCTACGCCAAAATCAGCAAGCAGGAACTTAAACGCTTCGGTGAATTGATGGAGGGATATTTTAAAAGCGGAAGAAATATTTCGCTTGTTATTCTTCTTATTGATATGCGCCATCCTTTAACTAAGGATGATGAGGGAATGATTTATTTCTTGAAAGAAATGAATATTCCGTTTATAATAGTGATGACTAAAGCTGACAAGCTTAAGAAAAAAGCTTATAAAGAGAGGCTTGATTTATCGGGTGAGGAGCTTGCATTTGCGGGTGGTGTGCCTGTTGTTCCGTTTTCATCTGTAACCGGGCAGGGAATTAACGGAATTAAAAATTATATAGAAAAATCAGTGATGTGATTTAGGAGGATAAAAAATAATGGCAAAGGTACCATTTGTAACAAAAGAAAAAGTTGAAGAAATTGCTTCAAAGTATCCAACTCCTTTTCATCTTTATGACGAAAAGGGTATAAGAGAAAATGTAAAAAACTTAAAAAAAGCATTTTCTTGGAACAAGGGATATAAAGAATATTTTGCAGTTAAGGCTACACCGAATCCGTTTTTGATTAACATTCTTCGTGAATATGGCTGCGGATGCGACTGCTCGTCAAAAACCGAGCTTATGATGGCTAAAACTATCGGTGCAGTCGGTGATGATATTATGTTTTCATCTAATGATACACCGATTGATGAGTTTAAATACTGCAACAAACTCGGCGGTATTATAAATCTTGATGATATTACACATATTGAAGCAGTTGAAAAAGCTTGCGGCAAACTTCCTAAAAAAATAAGTTGCCGTTATAATCCGGGTGGTATCTTTAAAATTTCTAATGACATTATGGATAATCCAGGCGATGCAAAGTACGGAATGACTACTGAGCAGATTTATGAAGCTTTCAAAATTCTTAAAGAAAAGGGTGTTGAAGAATTTGGTATACATTCATTTCTTTGTTCAAATACTGTAACCAATGAGTATTATCCTATGCTTGCCAAGCTTCTTTTTGAACTTGCGGCTGACCTTAAAGAAAAACTCGGTGTTCATATCACATTTATTAACCTTTCAGGCGGTATTGGAATTCCTTATAAACCTGACCAAGAACCAAATGATATTTTTGTTATCGGTGAGGGTGTAAGGAAAGCGTATGAAGAAGTTCTCATTCCTGCCGATATGGGTGATGTATCAATCTTTACAGAGCTTGGCAGATATATGCTTGGCCCTTACGGCGGACTTGTTACTAAAGCTATTAACGAAAAGCATACACATAAGGAATATATCGGTGTTGACGCCTGTGCAGTTAACCTTATGAGACCTGCTATTTACGGTGCTTATCATCATATCACTGTATTAGGTAAGGAAAACGAACCTAATGACCATAAATATGATGTTACCGGTTCACTGTGCGAAAATTGTGATAAATTTGCTGTTGACCGTATGCTCCCAAAAATTGATATGGGTGATTATATTTTCATTCACGATGCCGGTGCTCACGGTTTTTCAATGGGATATAATTACAACGGTAAGCTTAAGAGTGCAGAAATCCTTTTGAAAGAAGACGGTTCATTTAAACTTATCAGAAGAGCAGAAACACCTAAAGATTATTTTGCAACATTTGATTGCTTTGATTTTTATGATGAACTTATAAAAGAATAAATTATTAAAATCTCCGATTATTTATTATTTTCGGAGATTTTTTCTTTACTTTCGCGATTTAGTGTGTTACAATATGATTACTTTAAATTATGATAATTTCATGAAAGGGTAAATATTATGAGCAGTAAATTAAAAGATGATAATATTGATTTTCTTTTCAGGGCTATTCTTGAACTTGAAACTATTGATGATTGCTATGATTTTTTTGAAGATTTATGCACAGTTCAGGAACTCAAAACAATCAGTCAAAGAATAGTTGTTGCTAAAATGCTTTCTGAAAAGTGCGTTTATACAGATATTGTAAACGCAACAGGTGCTTCAACTGCAACTATAAGCAGAGTAAATCGTTCACTTCAATACGGATGTGACGGATATGATAAAATATTTGAAAAAATAAAACTTGAAGACGAAAATAAGAACGAAGAAAATGAAGAGCTATAATACATTCGCAAAATTCTATGATGAATTAACCGATAATGTTGAGTATGAAAAAAGAAGTAAGTATATTTATGACTTTTTTAAAGAAAATTGTGCAAATTGCAATTCTGTTTTAGACCTTGCCTGCGGCACAGGCTCTGTAAGCGAGTATTTGGCTGATATGGGTATGGAAGTTATCGGTATGGATTTATCTGATGAAATGCTTACTGAAGCTTGTTTAAAGGGTATCAAACGCGCAGTTTTTATTAAAGGAGATATGACTTGCTTTACATTGCCGCAAAAAGTTGATTGTTGCATATGTTCGCTTGACAGTATCAATCATTTAAAAGATATTGGCGAAGTCAAAAAGTGCTTTGATTGTGTTTACAATTCGCTTGATAACGGCGGCGTTTTTGTTTTTGATGTCAACACGGTTTATAAGCATCAATGTATTCTTGCAGATAATACTTTTGTATTTGATGAAGAAGATTTCTTTTTATCATGGGATAATGAATATTTAGGCGATAATACTGTTAGAATTTTGCTTGATTTTTTTGTGTTTAACGGTTCAAGCTATGACAGATACAGTGAAGAATTTAATGAAAAAGCTTATACTGTTAAAGAACTTAAAAATATTCTTGATAAATTTGAAATTATCGGAATTTATGATGAAATGACGCTTGACTCTCCGAAAAGCGACAGTGAACGAATTTATTTTGTTTGTAAAAAAGGTGATAATTAAATGGGAAAAATAGTAAGATATATTACAACTGACGGCAGTGCGTTTGTTATTGCGGGTGATACAACCGATATGGTTAGCAAAGCTGAAAATATCCACAAAACTTCAGCTGTTACTACTGCGGCACTCGGCAGGCTTATGACTGCTTCATCTATGATGGGTGTAATGCTTAAGGGCGAAGATGACAGTGTTACTTTAAGGCTTAACGGCGGCGGTCCTGCCGGTGTTGTATTAGCAGTTTCCGACAGTCAGGGTAACGCCAGGGGATATGTTGAAAATCCTGTGGTTGAGATTCCGCTTAATGATAAGGGCAAGCTTGATGTACGCTCGGCAGTCGGAACAGACGGCTTTTTGTATGTAATGAAAGATTTAGGGTTAAAAGAACCTTATGTAGGCAATACCCAAATTGTAAGCGGTGAAATAGCTGAAGATATTACAAATTACTTTGCTGTATCGGAGCAAACACCTACTGTATGCGCACTTGGTGTTTTGGTAAATCCTGATTTATCGGTAGCAAATGCAGGCGGATTTATGATTCAGCTTTTGCCGGGTTGCCCTGATGAAATAATTACTGAAATTGAACAGTCAATAAAGGATATTGATTCTGTAACAACAATGCTTTCAAAAGGAATGACACCTGATGATATTGCTAAGCGTGCTATGCAGGGAATAGAAATTGAGAAGCTAGATGAAAGCACTTGTGAATACAGATGCAATTGCTCCAAGGCAAAGGTTGAAAATGCTCTTATTTCAACCGGTAGGCAATCTCTTGAGCAAATGATAGAGGATAATGAGGATGTAAATGTTGAATGCCATTTTTGTGATAAAAATTATAAGTTTACACCGTCAGAAATTAAAAAATTACTTGAGCAAACAAGCAAATAAAAAAATTGAAAAAAGTTGAAAAAAAGCCTTGACTTTTTGATTGACTTATTGTATTATATAACTCGTCGCAAGTGCGACGGATATGCGTGGGAGCATAGCTCAGCTGGGAGAGCATCTGCCTTACAAGCAGAGGGTCACAGGT
>ERZ860023.88-NODE-88-length-58570-cov-5.133880_pt1 | contig 58570 bp, 51 predicted proteins | sample MGYA00509983_ERZ860023 | MGnify/ENA primary metagenome ERZ860023 (study PRJEB30046, sample SAMN00715180) | human gut metagenome | study: EMG produced TPA metagenomics assembly of the A metagenome-wide association study of gut microbiota in type 2...
TAATAAGTGACCCGGATTTTCTCAAAATATTATGCCCACACACTTTTTGACTTGATCCATATTTCCAGCTTTCATAGGGAGATTATTTTACTTCAAACTCTGTATTCATGTATATTTCTAATTGTAATCCTATCTTGTATTTGCCGGGAGATAATTTCCCGGAACTGAATCGTTGTTTGTAATTAGGGTCGGTAATACGACTGACATTCCATGATACAGGTATGGAAAACAACATTGCTTCTCCTGCTTCCAAACGTGCGCAACTCCTCATGTAATCAGATTCATCTCTCGAACCGGAGCGGGTAAGCGGATGTACCATATACAATTCATCCGTTCCTATGCTCGGAAGAAACAGCGGTTGTACCGAAAGATTGGTATGGTTTTCAAACTGTATGCGGATAGAATCGTTATCGGATTCCAATACCCTAAAACTAAAAGCTCCCTGCATCTCTGTCCCTTTCACGGGCTGAATCCCCATGTCTGTCAGGTTGCAATACGTGTAGATATTGGAGAATACGTAAAAGTGAACTTGGTATTTGTTCGGTTTCAACGGATATTTAAACTCAGACATGTGAATGTGTTCGGGCAACGTATCACCTTTAGACAAATCTCTGCCCACGCCAGCAAAGGCAAGATTGTCAATGAAAGGAAACTCTTTCCACTCGCCGCCTTTCCTGTACTTCATCCAATGTAATTCAGGTTCGGCGGTAGGAGCATCTACATTGATTACATCCAACGTAATTCGTTTGGTTGAGGACGGGTAAACGGGTTGTTGGGTTCGAATTTTGTAAGCGTCCGGATGCGTAACGTAAACATTGGGAAGCCTTTGGATATGTACACGACTTTCGTACTTCTCTATTTCCGACTGTAAAAGGGGAAAATCAATGTCCTGTGCATTCAGCTTCAGCGACCAAACAGACAAAAGGACAGATAAGTAAATCAGATTTTTCATACATATCTACTTGTTAATTATTTTGCCATTCTTATTTATATAATACCAATCAGAGTTATTCCGGTAATGCTTTTCGCCTTTGGAATCGGGAATTACTTTGTTCTCACCGGAGAAAGTAACCTTTGCTTTGCCGTGCTCGAATGGGTAAGCAAATTTAAATTGAGGCTTTATGGCCACATTACCCAATGAATCGGCAAAACCTACCAATCCATCCTCGTTCATTATACGGAAAAGCCCTTCTTGTATGTAGTCGGGACCATTATCATATTTGAATACATAGAAAAGTTCTTTGCCCGCATTATTGATGCAGATTATTCGAGCGTCCTTTGGCTTGTGCTCATAAACAAAACCTAGTTTTTTGATAGTATCTGTCTGACAGTATCTGTACTTGCCGTATGGCACAATGGTGTCACCCTGTTCATTCAGATAACAGACCGGAACACCCACCTCCAAATAAGGTTCTGTGGTATGGGCGGTCAGTGTGGCATCGTATCGCATCAAGACAGGGGTATCACAAGTGCTATAACCGATAACTGAAACATCGGTGTGAGGGTTGATAGGAGTTGTCGGACTATCATTCTTGAATAAAACAGGTACAGTCCAAACGGAGTTGCAATATTCACCTTTCCAATAATTGATTGCCGGGGTCCATCGTGGCATGCTTTTTATGATTTGCAATACTTGATTATCCCATTCCGGGATTCTGCAACTTCTCATGGTTTTAGCTTCTGACACTTCTCCGTAGGAATCAATCTGTATTGTGTAAATTCCTCTGATTTGATTTTTGTTGCCCAACATTTTAGGATTGTATCTCAAGTGTTCATTGATGTAGTTGGTAATTGCATACGGATTTCCTTTTTGAAAGTAAGACCCGCTTTCCCATTCTACAAGACACTGTTTCAGTTCTTCTTCTCTAACACTATCCGTTTTTACCCTGTCTTTGTAATGTTGCGGTAAAAATGGTACATACACTGTATAAAAGCATTCCATCCGTTTGCCGTTCTTGTCCCTGCAAGGCAGGCAGTGCGGAAGCTCTTGGGTCAGTCTGATTACCTCTTTATCAAAATCTTTATGAATAGACGTCAGGATATTTATTCCACGAGGCAATCCTAAAGTATCAAGAGAGAACATTACAACGGAATAGCCTGCCACGTTCTTTTCCAGCAACTTTTTGGGGTATTTCATTCGAGAAACAAAATACTTTTCCAAATCGTAATTCCATATTGCCCATCGGGGAGGTTCTATCGTGGATAAATCCTTAATAGGCTCTCCGGTTATTTTAGCAACACCCTTGTTCCAAATGTCCTCTTTGCGCCAAATACTATCCAGGCGTTCTTCGTTCTGCCTTTGTCCTTGAATACTGTTATCTGTTGTACATCTGACAGGTGCAACTTCGATTGTCAAAATCTCCGGCAGATATTGGAGAACCAGCGTACTATCTGTCAGTTCCTGTATGATATAATCTTTTCCCGATTCAAAAACTTTGATTGTATCCTCATGCAAAGAATAGGAATAGCATATTGGGTTTTGTTTTTTATCATATAGAAAACTTTGTTTCCATTCGGCACTACGAAATTCCATTTCTATTGCATATTGTTTGTCTTGGGGTAATTGCACTTTCCATATTTTATTCTCTAATAAAGCAGACATATCTACCGAACTCTTGTCTTGCGCTAAAAGTGGGCTGACAAGATTGAGAGAAAATATAAATAATATGGATAGAAAATGTTTCATAATCAATTATATAAACAATATTCAAATGTTTGCATTGGTAACAGGGTTCCCGCTGTTTATCGGATTGGTGAAAGGGAGCATTTCCTTTCTTTGTCTTATATCAGTCACACCGATAATGTTATTGCTTTCCGGAAGGAGCCATGTCCGTTGTTTATATACGGTTCTTTTGGCTTTGTCCGGCTCCTGTTCCTTTATACTTGTTCTTTGCGGCGTTGAATTTGTAGCGCAAGGTGAGAGTTACCTGTCGGAACTGGGTTATATAATCGCTCATAGTGCGTATTCCGCTGTATATCAATATGTCCGCATCGTCGGTTTCCAAAAGGTTGTTGGCTTGCAGCTGCATGCTCAGCCGGTTATTGAAGAATGCTTTGTATAGAGCCAGCGACACATTGCACGCATCTTTTTGCAGGTATATGTTCTGGTTGTGGCCGCAGGTGGTGTAAACGGCGTTTATATCAAGCAGTATACCGGCAGGCAGCGAGAAGTTGTTGCGCCAGACAAATGTACCGACAGGGTTGTTCAGTGACTTTATGCCGTTGTGGGTTTTGATGGAGAACCACTGCTTGTAGAGCTCTGCCGTGAACTGCGGTTTCCACAGCCCGATGGTGGGCGCCACTGTCAGTGATGCCGTCATGCGGTCGTAGGATTCGGTGTTTACCACTTTCATCAACGAGATGGTGGGATTCTCTTCCGAATAGTTTTCTGATATCTGTATCATGTCGTCTTTCACGCGGCTGTATCCCACGGAGACATTCAGCCATTGGTAAGAGGCAGCCAGTAATATGTTTTGCGTCATGGTCGGAGTTAGGAAAGGGTTTCCTGTCTGATAAGTATAGCGGTTGGCATAATAAGTACTATTCCGCAGGTTGTCATAAGAAGGGCGGGTGATGTCTCCTGCATAACTGAGCTGCACTTGTGTCTTTCCGATGGGGAAGTTGATGTTCAGCGAAGGGAAAATGTTATCGAACTTACGGCTTTGTACATCTATGTGTTTGCCTTTCTCGTAATAGTCGAAGCCTACGTGTTCGTATCGGATGCCTGCCTGTATGCTTACGTTGCCGAAGGAACGGGTGTAGTCTGCAAACATGGAGGCGGCTCCTTCCTTTATCTCGCTGTCGTCATTGGCAAGGATACCTTCCGGATTGAGATAAAGGTTGGTGCGCTTGGTATGAGAGTATTCACCTCCGAACGATAAGTTCCCTTGCCACAGAGGATGTGAGAGTACCAACTTGGCAGCATAAAGCGTGTTGTTGTTTTCGTTCAGGGTATTGATATGGTTTTCATTGTGTTCGTTAATGATTTCCGTTGTGTTTTGTATCTCTTTGGTAGGGCTCCATAGGCCGTCGGCGTTGAAGTCGATATTCCAGTTGCCTGCCTGTCCGTTGTAGTAATAGTTCAGGTTGTGAGTGGTGGAAGGGTTGTGGATAATCATTTGGCTGGAGCTGTTCTCGTAAGGTTGGTTGTCGCACAACACTTGTGTGAGATACCGCCAGTCTTCATGGGTAGACATGTAACGGTCTATGTTGTAGCGTATTCCCATCGAATGTTTTTCATTGAACTGATAGCTCATGGCGAGCGTGCCTTCTATGTTGCTGCGTTTTGTCTTGGCGTATGTGGCATCCATCTTTTGTTGCCATAACTTGTCCAAATAGGTGTCAATGACAATCTGTTGGTTGTTCCCGCCTCGCAATTTGCCGCCGAATAAAGTGCCGGAAAGGTCGAAACCGTTTTTCCGGTAGTTGAAGTTGAACTGGTCATAGATGGTCCAGCCATACGTGCGGCGGTTGCGAGTCACGAGCCGGTTGTCGAAACCGAATCCTTCGCCTTGTGCCTTTTTGGTGAGGATACGGACAACGGCTTTTACGGAAGCGTCGTAGCGTGCTCCCGGGTTGCGTACCACTTCCACGCTCTTTACGTTGTCCGAAGAGAGTTGTTCCAGCTCCGAGCTGCTTCTCACTTTTCTTCCGTTGATGTAGACTTCCGCTGTTCCTCTTCCGAATACATTCACTGCTCCTTCTTCAGCCGAGATACCCGGTATCTTGTCGAGCAGGTCGTTGCCTGTACCGGACTTTTCCAATACGCTGCCCGCAACTGTAGTCACCATCGCATCGCCTTTCAGACGCATTTTGGGTAAGTCGGCTTTTACGGTTACTTCACCCAGTTGGTGTGTGTCTGCTGTCAGTCGGACAATCCCCATGTCGGCAGGATTCACCGGTCTGTATATGGTGGTGTATCCGATAGAGGAAATGCGTACTATCTGAGGTTGTGCTGTTGCACTCAGGCTGAATGTTCCGTCGTCTCCGCTTATTGTTCCGCTGACAAAGGCAGAGTCGGGGAGTGATAGCAGTACTACATTGGCGTATGGCATCGGTTCGTTTTTTTCATCTACTAATTTCCCACTGACTGTTTGTGCTGAAAGACCGGTGATGATACTTTGGCAGGCAAGTAGCAAGTATATAATATAAAATGTTTTCATAGTATTAAATGTGTGTTTTATTGTTTTTTTATACGTTTTTTTGGTATGCGATACGTGGACTGCCGTTGTGTGTATAGATAATTCCGCATTCCTCGAAACCGTTTTTCTTCAAGATGTTTTGCATTACATAGTTGTCATGATGTGTGTCTACGCGTATGTTGTGATGCTGCTCAAAGCACCATCGGATGCATTGGTCTGCAATTCCTTTCTCTTTCCCGTTGGAGGCCATGCGGTGAATCACACCGTATGGGGCATCATTCAGCCATTTGCCATTATCGATAACCGCATAGGTAGGGTCTTCTCCGACAATGAAACAGAAGGTTCCTACCGTCTCTCCCTGCTCATTCTCGCATATGTAGCTGTGTCCGTCGGCTATTTCGCGGCGGATGTATTCCTCAGAGGGATAGCCGTTTATCCATTGGTTGGGATTGCCGTGCTCTTGCATAAACTTGCGTGCATAGTCATACATGGCCATTACCGGCTCCAGGTCATTGAGGGTTGTTTTTCTGATTCTCATGCTTTCTTGGTTTATATCGTGTTAAGATTAGCAATTCATTCTGTATACATTGGTCTCTTTCTGTTCAAATCCCATTGTCTGATACAGCTTGTTGGCGGCTGTCCGTTTAGGGTTGGAGGTCAGCATCAGCGCGGGGATGCCTTGCGATTTCACGAAATCGATGGCGTGGCGCACCAACATCTTACTGAGTCCTTTTCCGCGATAAGCTTCGTCTATCACCACATCTTCTATCCATGCTTTTCCGCCGGTGGGGGAATGATAGATTCCGACGGTCAGCATTCCTGCCACCGCTTTGTCATCCAGCAGGAAGAAGAGATGGCTGTTCGCTGACGCGAGTGTATGCCTGAAGGCTTCTTCTGTAAGTTGTATGGGTCGGGTAGTCAGTTGAGTCAGGAATTTCCGGGTGGCTTCCAGATATTCCGGCTTGTATTCCAGTATTTCGATGATTTGAGTCATAAATAAGTCGGTTTTATGTCTATATATAATAAGGTGTAGCCTGCTTTAGGTCCGCGCTTTGAAGACCGGTGCTATTTTTTGTATCTCCGATTCGAAACCGAACCAATAACCATGTTCCGTGTCGGTGCTTACAGGCAGGAAGCAGAGGCGTAGTTCGGGTTTATAGTTGCCATAGATCACTTCCCAATGTTCGGGTGGAATTTGCCGCTTGGTTTTCACGTGTTCTGCCGGAAGTTTCTTGAGTGACATGCCTGCTTCTATCCATGCTATGGAGGCTTGTGTCCGATAGTCGGGATAATATTGTTTGCAATATTCATATAGAACTAATCCGCGTCTCTCCAGACTCATGGGTTGGTCAATGAGATTGGCTTCTGTCAGATAAGCCAGAAATCTATATAGAAAACGCCTGTCGTTCAGTATGAGTTCCCGTGTCAGTTCCTGCCACGCGGGAGTATTATAGAAGGCATCGAGCAAGCGGGACAGTCTGCGTGCTGTTTGCAGTTCGCCTACACTGATTTCTCCGGTTTGCAATACTTCATAAGGCGGAAGGGGAGAGTAGCGGATACCTAATTCGTCTGCCCGGTGGCGCATCTCTGTTCCGGGCAATAGCTTAAGAGATTCCAATTGGATTTCTCCGGCGCGGTACCCCGCAAGGGTATATATGTCTTCAAATATTTCATCCAAGCGATAAAGCGGGAGTCCGGCAATCAGGTCGGCATGGGTTTCCATATTGGATAGTGAGCACAGGAATTTCAATCCTTCCAATGCATCGGAGAGTTTGCCTATTCTTTGGCTTTTCTCTAAAACGGGTTCACGCAGACTTTGAATACCGGCTTCCAGATGAAGGAGTCCTGCCGGTAATTGTCGCAATTCTTTTTTTAGCTCTTCAGACAACAGGGCGGGATGAATTTCCAGATGGAAGCAGATGTCGGGTGAGAACTCCAGAAAAAGTCGGAGAAGTTCTTTGGCGCGGCGCGGATTATAGTTGAAGGTGCGGTGAGCACACGTACATTCTTGATGCCGTGGCTGTGAATGATTTGCAGTCTGTGGCGTATGCTTTCGATGGACAGTGTGCGCACCGGTTTTTCTCCTCCGCTTACGCAAAAGGCGCAAGTATTGAAGCAACCGCGTGTGGTCTCCAACTGGACAAAAGGTTTGCTCCAATTAAAGAAACGGCTTTCTTCGGGAGGAACGAGGCCGGAAAAGTTCAGTACGCGGGCTAAACCGTTGTCTTTATATTCTTTTTCGGCGGTCAGATAGCAGAGCCCCGGAATGGTGTTCCACTTCTCAGGCTGTTTCCGGCATGCCAGCCATTGCGGAAACGCTTCTTCTCCCTCTCCTCTGAATACACAGTCGACAAAAGGATTCTTACGCAGAAACTCTTCATTATCTCCCAAAAACTCGGGACCGCCCAAAATGAGACAGGCATCCGGCAGTAATGCCTTTACGCGGGAAGTGATATGCATCAGTTGTTCGTGATTGAACAGCCAGGCGGTGGCTGCAAGTATGTCGGGCCGGCGGCGATAGATTTCATCGACAATCATCCCTACATTTTCATTGATGGTAGCGGATACTATATCCCATTCCACAGAGGTGTCCGAAGCCATTTGTGCATGCAAGGCAGGGAGTGCCAGTGAAGAGTGAGCATACGAACAGTTGAGGTCTATCCAGAGAATCTTCATTCTTAATATTGTTTTCTGTTTGCAAAGATAGCTTTTTTTTTATATCTTGCCTGTGTTTTTAAATAAATACCGTTATGATTAGAAGGGTAGAATTACAAGATGCTAAAGCGATTGCGGCTATTTATAATGAGTATGTAATACATAGTGTGGTTACATTTGATATTGAGCCTGTGCGCGAAGAGGATATGCGTGGTCGGATAGCCGGGATTTCGGCTCATTATCCTTATTTTGTTTGTGAATCAGACGGAAAAGTTGTGGGGTATTGTTATGCTCATCCCTGGAAACAGCGTGTGGCCTACGGACATACGCTGGAGACAACTGTTTACCTTCTTCCCGATTGTGTGGGGAAAGGTATGGGAACCCAACTCATGATGCGTTTGATAGAAGAATGCCGGAGGGAGGGTTACCATGCACTGATAGCTTGTCTGACGGAACCGAATGAAGACAGTACTTCTTTACATACTAAGCTGGGATTTCAAAAAGTATCTCATTTTAAGGAGGTTGGACTGAAGTTCGGGCGTTGGCTTGATGTCAGCGATTATGAACTTATCTTATAATCAGTGAACATTTCTATCCAAAAAGGGTTATAGCCATTAAACCTAAAAAAACTGACTATGACTCAAATTAATATTAAAAGGGTATATGAGACTCCTTCGTCCAATGACGGTTATCGGGTATTGGTTGACCGTCTTTGGCCCAGAGGTATGAAACGGGAGTATCTGAAATACGATTATTGGGCAAAAGAACTGACTCCTTCCAATGATTTGCGTAAATGGTTTCATGCTGATGTCGAAAAAAGATGGGGAGCCTTTGCTGATATGTACCAAAAGGAACTGGAACGCTCACATGCTGTTAAAACGTTCATTGATAGGATAAAACCTTATGAAAAGGTTACACTCCTTTATGCTTCGAAGAATCAGGAGCAGAATCATGCGCGTGTATTGGCGCAATATTTAAGCACACTTTTTTAGTTTTTGTGCAAAAAAAAGCTAACTTTGCGACCGTTTTAGGTAAAAAGAAGGATTATGATACAAAAGGTTCTAATCGCCAATCGTGGCGAGATAGCCGTACGTGTAATGCGTTCCTGTAAGGAAATGGGCATTCGCACTGTGGCTGTTTTTTCGGAAGCCGACCGCACAGCGCGGCACGTAATGTATGCAGATGAAGCCTGTCTGATAGGCCCTGCCGCTTCCAAGGATAGTTATCTGAATATAGATAATATTATCAAAGCTGCCAAGCAGCATCATGCCGATGCCATTCATCCCGGCTATGGCTTCTTATCCGAGAATGCAGACTTTGCCCGCCGTTGTAAGGAAGAAGGTATTATTTTTATCGGTCCGGCTGCCGAGACAATGGAGGCGATGGGCGATAAGATTGCTGCCCGTAAACGTATGATTGCAGCCGGTGTACCAGTCGTTCCCGGAACGGAACAGCCGTTACAGAGTGCTGAGGAAGCAGTCCGCATTTGCAATGAGATTGGTTATCCTGTGATGTTGAAGGCTTCAATGGGCGGCGGCGGAAAGGGTATGCGTCTTATTCATAATGAAAATGAGGTAGTGGAAGCTTATAATACTGCCCGTTCGGAATCCATGTCGTCTTTTGGAGATGATACTGTTTATCTGGAGAAGTTTGTGGAAGAACCTCACCATATCGAATTTCAAATTCTGGGTGATAATCATGGCAATGTAGTTCATCTGTTCGACCGCGAATGTTCTGTTCAGCGTCGTAACCAGAAAATAGTGGAAGAAAGTCCTTCACCGTTTCTTACTCCCGAACTTCGTAAGGAGATGGGAGAAAAGGCAGTTGCCGCAGCCAAGGCAGTGAACTATTCGGGTGCAGGAACCATTGAGTTTCTGGTGGACAAGAACCGTAACTTCTATTTCCTTGAAATGAATACCCGCCTTCAGGTGGAACATCCTATTACGGAGGAGGTAGTTGGTGTGGACTTGGTAAAGGAACAAATCCGTATTGCCAATGATGAGGTGTTGCATCTCAGACAGGAAGAGCTGTTTCAGCGCGGCCACGCCATCGAATGCCGTATCTGTGCCGAGGACACGGAAAACAATTTCATGCCTTCGCCGGGTATTATCAAGCAGCTTACTGAACCAAACGGTATCGGTGTCCGTATAGACAGCTATGTGTACGAAGGGTATGAGATACCTATTTATTACGATCCCATGATCGGTAAGTTGATTGTGTGGGCCACCACCCGTCAATATGCCATCGAGCGTATGCGCCGAGTGCTTTATGAATATAAAATTACCGGACTGAAGACTAATCTCAGTTATTTGAAACGTATCATGCATACGCCCGACTTTGTAAAAGGCGAATATAATACGTTGTTTATCGAGAAGAATTCCCGTATGCTGTTGCGCAGTAATGGCAACAACGAAGAAATCGAGAATATTGCCATGATTGCCTCTTACATCGATTATCTGATGAATCTGGAAGAAAACAAGAGTTCACAGTTGCCCGACGGTCGTCCCATCAGCCGTTGGCGTGAGTTCGGTTTGCAGAAGGGAGTATTACGCATCTAAACAAACGGAAAAGAAATATGGAAATACATATAGGAGACCGCATCGCCGATGTAACTTTGGTGAGCAAAGAGGGTAATAAGGTACAGTTCCTTATCGATGGAAAACCATACGATGTGGATATTGTGATGGCTGAGAACGGAAGTTGCTCCATTCTTCACGATGGCAATTCGTTTAATGCCGAGTTGATTCGCGGTGAAGGTGGTAAGAGTTATGACGTGAATATGTTTTATCGCTCTTATCACGTAGATATTGTGGATACGCAGACCAAGTACTTGCGCATGAAGAAGGGTGGAGAAGAGAAACAAGACGATCGGATTATTGCACCCATGCCGGGTAAGGTCGTTAAAATCCCCGTTCAAAAGGGAGACCGCCTTAGTGCGGGAGACATCGTGGTAGTGCTGGAAGCCATGAAGATGCAGAGCAACTACAAAGTAAGTTCGGATTGTGTCGTAAAGGATATTCTGGTGCAGGAGGGCGATGCCGTCAATGCCAATCAGGAGTTGATAATATTGGATATCATAAAAGAAGACTGAAAGAACCATGACAAGAGAAGAAATATACAGCCGGTTTGAGGAACTGGACAAAAAGGCATCGCTGGGTGGCGGTGTGGACAAGATAGAGAAGCAGCATGCACAGGGCAAGATGACTGCCCGCGAACGTATTGAAATGCTCCTTGACAAAGGCACGTTCAATGAATTGGATAAGTTGGTGAACCACCGTTGCACCAATTTCGGTATGGATAAAAAACAGATTGCCGGAGATGGAATGGTGACAGGTTACGGAAAGATAGACGGCCGCCTGGTTTTTGTGTATGCTTACGACTTCACCGCACACGGTGGTTCGCTGAGTGAAACCAATGCAGCCAAGATTGTCAAGGTGCAGGAACTTGCCCTGAAGAACGGTGCGCCTGTTATTGCACTGAATGATTCGGGCGGTGCCCGTATTCAGGAAGGTGTGAACAGTCTTGCCGGTTATGCATCTATCTTCTATCAGAACACCATCGCTTCGGGTGTTATTCCTCAGATTTCTGCCATCTTGGGTCCTTGTGCGGGTGGTGCCTGCTACTCTCCGGCACTGACCGACTTTATCTTTATGGTGAAAGAGCAAAGCCACATGTTTATTACCGGTCCCGATGTGGTAAAGACGGTGACCAATGAAGAGGTAGGAAAAGAAGAACTGGGTGGCGCTTATACTCACAGTTCCAAGAGTGGTGTCACTCACTTTATGTGTAATAATGAAGAGGAAGCTCTGATGAGTATTCGCGAGTTGTTGAGCTTCTTGCCTTCCAACAATATGGAGGATGCTCCCCTTGCCCCCTGTACGGATGATATTCATCGCCAGGTAGAAGCACTTCAGACCGTTATTCCCGAAGACCCCAATATGCCTTACGACATCAAAGATATTATCGAACCGGTGCTGGACAACCAGTACTTTTTCGAAGTAATGCCTCATTTTGCCAAGAACGTGGTAGTGGGATTCGGTCGTTTGGGAGGTCGTTCGGTGGGTATCGTTGCCAACCAGCCCGCTTACCTTGCCGGTGTGCTCGATATCGACGCCAGTGACAAGGCTGCTCGCTTCATCCGTTTCTGCGACTGTTTCAATATTCCTTTAATTACTTTTGAGGATGTTCCCGGTTTTCTTCCCGGTACGGTGCAGGAGCACAACGGCATTATTCGCCACGGTGCGAAAATCGTGTATGCATACGCCGAGGCCACAGTTCCCAAAGTAACCCTGATTACCCGTAAGGCATACGGTGGAGCCTATATCGTCATGTCCAGCAAGCCGACAGGTGCTGATGTGAATCTGGCTTATCCACAGGCGGAAATTGCAGTGATGGGTGCCGAGGGTGCAGTAAACATCCTGTATCGTAAATCGACTCCCGAAGAGAAGCAGGAGATAATAAAGGAGTATGAGAATAAGTTCTCCAACCCTTACCGTGCAGCCGAACGCGGTTTGATTGATGAAGTAATTATGCCGCGCGATACAAGATATAAACTGGCTCAGGCTTTGGATATGTGTCACAACAAAAACCAAAGTAATCCTCCCAAAAAGCATGGCAATATGCCGTTGTAATGAAAGTGCCTTCTTTTATACTTTAGAGTGTTAATAATATGAAGTGAATCCCATTTTGCTGTCTCTATGCAAGAAGACGGTAAAATGGGATTCTTTGGTATTGTTATATTTGCCGGGAGCCGGCGATGAAGAAAGTCTACTCTTTTAACCACCGGTTTATGAGTGTCATGATCTCTTCTTGTGTTTTTTTATCGAAGCTGCCGATACGTGTGCGGTGACTGCCACCGGGTAATGTATATACCTTGATATTTTCTTTTTCTTCCAGCCAGGTGACGCCCGATGCAGTCCATGGATCATCTCCTCCATAGATATAAATCATTTTCGGGTCGTTTTTCTTCAAGAATTTCACCGTTTTCTTATAGAGCGTATCATCAAAACTGAGGTGCTGCAAATCGGCCGGAAGCATAACCCGGTACATATAGTTTTTGCTACTTTTGATAGTGAGATATTTTTCAAAAGGCTTGGTGTCATATCCATAATACCCTAATTCCTTGGCTGCTTGTACATTAAAAGAAGGATAGGGGGATTGCTCCGAAAAATAATCAGGCTCACAGATAGCGATGAAGTGGTTAAAGATAGTTCGATTGTCGGCTTTGGGTGAAGGTATCTTAGTGACGGAAGTGCCCCATTGCCATAATGCGAAGGAATATTCCAGCACATTGAAATCATAGATTTCTGTAATGGGTACACGGAAAGTATATCCTTTGTTTAAACAATATCTCTCGAACATAGGCAGTAACTCAGCCTTTCTTTTTAATACTTCCAATTGGAATTCTTTTACTTTTTCCCGATTTTGGGCTGTGGAGACTGTTTCGGCAATGAAAGGTTCATGGCGCCCGTCTTCCAGTGATTTGTTGAGGGGAGCTACATAAGGAACGGAGAAATCAACATCGTCAGGGAAGTAGGCACGATAGAACATGGTGGTTTGCCCTCCTTTACTGATTCCTGTCGAAATCCATTTTTGAGGATAAAGTTGCTTAAAGGTGGTGGTGACGTGATGTAAGTCATACAGGGAGTTTTCTACAGTCAGGTAATCCCAGTTGCAAGGGTCAGGCATGGATGCATCAAAATAACGGTATTCCACAAATACCAGATTGGCGTTTAATCGTTTGGAGAGCTCTTCCTGATATCGTGGTGCTAACGCATAAGTGGCGGCATATCCTTCGGTTACCAAGATAGTAGGACGGTCAAAACCAATATGACCTAAGATGATTCGTTGTTTGAAACTACCGGCTTCCGGGTGTTTAGGATCGAGCAATTGCTCGATGAACAAAACATATTTTTCGGGATATGCATTGCTTTCGAGCGGCTTAATGTCGGTAATTCCCGGAAGACTTTGGAGCTTTTTTAGCAGCTCGGTAGGATTGTTTTCTGCATGGATGAACTCTAATGGCAGTAGCAGAATACATACTGTCCATATAAAAAGAGAGATAGTGTGTTTCATAATTCTTTTCTGATAAAATAAGCTAATAGGCAACAAAAGTAGCGTTTTATTTCGATATTGTTCTTCAATCTTTTATCTTTGTGTAACTTAACAACCTAGAAATAATATGTTTTTTCTTTGCAGACTATGGATATGGTGTAAACGCTTCCGTCATCGTTGTGGTTACGGCGTGCACTCCCCGTCCGATTTTTTTTTGATAACTTCCATTATTTATGAGAGATCTCCTTACTATGCATACCGGACATTGAAGAAAAGGGGCTTTTCAAATTATCTGCCTCACTATCGGCGCAAAGTGAACCGTTTGCTGTTCAGATTGGTTAATTATTTCAGACCGAAATCATTGATAGAAGTGGGGATTGGTAATGGAGCATCCATCAGTTATATGCGTGCGGCTTGCCGCACTATGGACTCTGTTACGCTGAAGGGAAGAGACCGGGATAAAACGTTGCTGCAACTGACCAAAAAGTTGGAAGAACTGAAAAGCGTTGATTGTCTGCACATTGCACATACTCCTTTCTATCAAGAGGTGTTTGAAGAGGCGTTGCCTTATGTGCAGCCCGACAGTTGGTTTATCATCGGAGGAATTTACGAATCACAAGAGAAGCGCAAATGGTGGAAAGAGGTGGTTGCTGACGAACGAGTCGGTATTACTTTTGATTTATATGATATTGGTCTGGTATTTTTTAATAAGAATCGTTATAAACAGCATTATATAGTCAACTTTTTATAAATATGACCATGAAAAAAAGTATGATATACACGAAGACAGGCGATAAGGGCACCACCTCATTGGTAGGAGGAGTTCGTGTGCCCAAGACTCACATACGCTTGGAAGCTTATGGAACAGTCGATGAATTGAATTCCTATCTGGGTCTTTTGCAAACATATTTGACAGAAGAGGCCGATAAAAGGTTGGTGGCCCATGTACAGAATAAGTTGTTTTCCGTTGGTTCCTATTTGGCAACCGATCAGAGCCAGACTGAATTGCGCATGGAGAGCCGTATAAATGACAAAGATATTACATTGTTGGAACAAGCTATCGATGAAATAGACAATGCACTTACTCCTCTTCATGCCTTTATTCTGCCGGGAGGAGCGCGTGGGGCTGCTGTTTGTCATATATGCCGTACGGTGTGTCGGAGGGCTGAGCGTCGTATATTGGCATTGGCGGGAGAATGTGAGATAGAGGCTCGTGTTACAGCTTTTGTCAATAGATTGTCGGATTATCTATTCATTTTGGCACGGAAGTTGAACTATCTTGCAAAAAAGGAAGAAATTTTTTGGGATAAAAGTTGCAAATGAAATAATTTATTATACTTTTGCGGCTAATTAGAGAACGAAAGAAAAGTATTTACTTAAAAAATAAGAAAACTATGTACTGGACATTAGAATTGGCCTCGAAGTTAGAGGATGCTCCCTGGCCTGCTACAAAGGATGAGTTGATTGACTATGCAATGCGTTCGGGTGCTCCGTTGGAAGTAATCGAAAACTTGCAGGAGATGGAGGATGAAGGCGAAATCTATGAAAGTATAGAGGATATTTGGCCGGATTATCCGAGCAAAGAAGATTTCTTCTTTAACGAAGAAGAGTATTAAGCACCACCGGGGTGGTGTGATGAAGGGGCTGTCCAAAAAGTGGATGGCCCCTTTTGTTATTGTTTATCCTACATCGGCTCTCCATGATATCTGTAGAACGGCGGGAACTCTTAAGTCATTTTCCCGGTCGGGTTAAGGTTTTCCTTTCTTTGGACTAAGCCATTTTATAAGGTCGATTATTACGTCCCATTACAGCAGAACATACGTCCCATTACAGCAGGACGTACGTCCCACTGTGGCAGGACGTATGTCCCATTGCGGTAGAACGTAATAATCCACGGATTAAAATGCCTTAGCTGTCGGCAAGGAACAGCTTAACCTTTCTATGTTTCTGCCCTGTGCTTATTTACTTTGTTTCTATCCTGATTACTGATTCTCATTTTTTATCCTTATCTTTGCAATGTAAACTAAAAATAGACGAACATGAAAAAGATTATTAGTGTATTTATGGTAGCTGTATGTTTGATGATGGCTGCTCCTGTTCAAGCTCAGTTACACTTCGGTGTGAAGGGTGGTTTGAACCTGTCAAAAGCAAGCTTTTCAAAGGATGCCTTGAAAGGTGATAACCAGACCGGTTGGTTTATTGGCCCTATGGCTGAGTTCACATTGCCTATCATCGGGGTGGGAGCTGACATCGCTGCTTTGTATTCACAAACAGATTTGGCTGCCAAAGGATATGATACAGATGCTAAACTGAAAACGTTTGAAATTCCTGTGAATTTGAAATGGTCATTTGGATTGGGAAGTATGTTTGGGGCTTATATTGCTGCCGGCCCGCAGTTTGGCTTTAATATCGGTAATAAAAAAGGCTTTATGGATTATGAGTTGAAGAAGAATAATACAACTTTCAATGTAGGTGCGGGTGTGAAGTTGATTCGTCATATACAGATAGGCGTAAATTATAACTTTGCTTTAAGTCATACGGCTACTATCGAGACCACGAATGAAGAAGTCATTAAGATTAAGAACAATACCTGGCAAGTATCACTTGCGTATCTGTTCTAAGCAAGTTCATTTAATAAAAGATAAAAAGGAGGCATTCTTTACTGAGTGTCTCCTTTTTTGTAATTTTGCGGTATGAAAAAATATGTAGATGTCATAGTGCCGTTGCCTATTGCCGGTCAGTACACTTATTCGCTTCCGGCAGAAATGGAAGAGAAAGTACAGATAGGGTGTAGGGTTGTAGTACCGTTTGGACGGAAGAAATTCTATACGGCTATTGTCACCAATGTGCATTATGCAGCTCCCGAAGGTTATGAGACAAAGGATATAGAAGAGGTGCTTGATTCAACTCCTGTATTGCTGCCTAAACAGTTTGAATTTTGGGAGTGGCTGGCTTCTTATTATCTCTGTACATTGGGAGATGTTTATAAGGCTGCCATTCCGTCCGGCATGAAGTTGGAAAGTGAGACTTTGGTGGTGTATAACCCGGACTTTGAAGCATCGGCTTCGCTTCCCGAAAAGGAACAGAAAATATTAGACTTGTTGAGTAATGACACAGAACAATGTGTCACCCAACTGGAAAAGGCAAGCGGGATGAAAAATATTCTTCCGGTCATTAAGTCATTGCTTGACAAGGAAGCTATTTACGTGAAGGAGGAATTAAAGCGTAATTATAAACCCCGTACGGAAGCGCGTGTAAAATTGGCAGACTCCGGTATGGATGAAGCCCGGTTACAGCAACTTTTCAATGATTTGGGACGTGCTCCCAAACAATTGGCACTGTTGATGAAATATATAGAGCTTTCCGGTTGGGTATCGCGTGAAACTACCTTAAAGGAAGTCACTAAGAAAACTTTATTGGAGAAGGCCGGTGGTTCTGCCGCCGTTCTTAACGGGCTGGTAGAAAAAGGAGTGTTTGAAATCTATTATCAGGAAATAGGGCGTCTGGATAAAGGTATGCTGAAGACAACGGATATCAATCCGCTGAACCCGGCACAGCAACAGGCCTATCAGTCTGTTCTCCAATGTTTCAGAGAAAAGAATGTCTGTCTGCTGCACGGAGTAACTTCCAGCGGCAAGACCGAAATATATATTCATCTTATTCAAGAGGTGCTGAAAGCGGGCAAACAAGTGCTCTATCTATTGCCGGAGATTGCTTTGACTACTCAGATAACCGAACGTCTGAAGCGGGTATTCGGCCATCGTCTCGGCATTTACCATTCTAAGTTTCCGGATGCCGAACGTGTGGAAATCTGGCAGAAGCAGTTGGGAGACGAAGAATATGATGTGATATTGGGGGTTCGTTCTTCCATTTTTCTTCCTTTCAAGAACTTGGGATTGGTAATCGTAGATGAAGAGCATGAAAATACATATAAGCAACAAGACCCGGCTCCCCGTTATCATGCCCGCAATTCGTCTATTATGCTGGCATCGATGTTTGGTGCTAAAGTTCTTTTAGGTACAGCCACTCCCTGTGTGGAGAGTTATTTCAATGCAATATCGGGTAAATACGGATTTGTAGAATTGAAGGAACGCTATCAAGATATTCAGCTTCCTCATATCGAATTGGTGGATATTAAAGAACTTGCTCATCAAAAAAGGATGCAGGGACCTTTTTCTCCTCGCTTGGTCAAAGAAATTAAAGAGGCATTGGAACGTAAAGAGCAGGTGATTTTGTTTCAAAATCGTCGTGGCTTTGCTCCGATGATAGAATGTCATACTTGCGGCTGGGTTCCGAAGTGTAAGAATTGTGATGTGAGCCTTACTTATCATAAGGGATTAAACCAACTGACCTGTCATTATTGCGGATATACGTATCAGGTACCCCGTTCGTGCCCTGCCTGTGGTAGTGTGGAACTGATGAATCGGGGGTTCGGAACGGAACGTATTGAAGATGATATTAAACTGATTTTTCCCGAAGCGAGAGTTGCCCGGATGGATTTGGATACTACTCGAACCCGAACGGCATACGAGAAGATAATCGCTGATTTTGAACAGGGTAAGACAGATATATTGATTGGTACGCAGATGGTTTCAAAGGGATTGGACTTTGACCATGTCAGCGTGGTAGGTATACTGAATGCCGATACGATGTTGAACTACCCGGACTTCCGCAGCCATGAGCGTGCTTTCCAGCTGATGGCACAGGTGGCGGGACGTGCCGGAAGAAAGAACAGGCAAGGATTGGTGATTTTGCAGACAAAGTCTCCTGACTTGCCGGTGATTCGCCAGGTGATATCGAATGATTATGAACAACTTTATTATGACCAGTCGGCAGAACGGCAGATATTCAAGTATCCGCCTTATTACCGTCTCATTTATGTTTATCTGAAACATCGGAAAGAAGATGTGCTTGATATGGCGGCGGATGCAATGGCTGCACAACTTCGTTCCGGTTTGGGAAGTCGTGTGTTGGGACCGGATAAACCACCGGTAGCCCGTATTCAAACCTTATTTATTAAAAAGATTATGGTTAAAGTGGAACAGACCGCTTCGATAGCGAAAGTGCGCGATTATTTGCTTGCCGTGCAACGTGCAATTATTGAAGACGAGCGTTTTCGTTCCCTATTAGTATATTATGATGTAGATCCACAGTAATTATGAAAATAGAATTAGATGTGCATACCCATACCATTGCCAGCGGGCATGCATTCAGTACTTTACAGGAGATGGCACAGGCTGCTGCCGGCAAGGGTTTGAAATTGTTGGGAATAACGGAGCATTCTCCCGGTGTTCCGGGAAGCTGTAATCCCATTTATTTTAGAAATCTGCATGTTGTTCCCCGACAGATGTACGGCATCGAATTGTTATTGGGGGCAGAGATTAACATTCTTGACGGGGAGGGAAATCTTGATATGGATGAGAACTGTATGAGAATGTTGGATATTCGTATTGCCGGTATTCATTCTTTATGCTATAGTTATGGCACGGTAGACGAAAATACGCATGGGATGGTGAAGGCAGTCAGTAATCCTTTTATTCATATTATCAGTCACCCCGGAGATGGTACGGCCGAATTAAATTTCGAGCCTATTGTATTGGCGGCAAAAGAACATCATACCCTGTTGGAGATAAATGACAGTTCTTTAAAACCAACGCGCAATAAGCCGAATGCCCGGGAGAACAACCTTTCTATCCTGCGGCTGTGTAAACGATATGAGGTGCCGGTGATTCTGGGAAGCGATGCACATATTTCATTTGATATTGCCCGATATGATTATTTGTATGACTTGTTGCAACTTACCGAGTTCCCGGAGTCACTGATTATGAACCGTGATGTGAAATCGTTTAAAGAATATCTTTGTTTGTAGAACTATATGAAGAAAATACTTTTTGTTTGCCTCGGAAATAAATAGAAAAATAATATTTTATTTTAAATGCTTAATATATAGATATATATAATATTTTGTTTACATTTGCAATGTAAACTGTTGAGGCTTTTTGCTCCAAGTATGTAAACCATAGAGTAAACTAAATATTATATGAAAGCGACTGCTAGTGTTATATTGTATAAGTCTAAGACGTTGGCAAATGATGAACATCCAATCATGTTGCGGATATGTTATAATGGAAAACGTGTTTATAAAAGTTTGAAGATGTCTTGTTCTCCTAAATTATGGAATGAAGAACGTGGTGAGGTGAGGTCTAAACATCCTTATAGTGTAAATATGAATTCTATAATAATAAATGAATTGTCAAAATTGAAGAATTTAGTATTAGACTATGAGAGACGTGGAGAACCATATTCTGCAAAAATTTTGGCAAATGAAATCTCTAAGCCTTTACCTTCCACAAAAACTTTACTGGAATTGATAGATGATAGGGTGAGATATTTTAAGGAAGAAAAGGGTGAGTATAATACGGGAACGGGGTATCGTACATTATATAATCTGATACAAGGTTTTTCGCCTCAACGTGATGTAGAATTGTTTGAATTGAACAAAATGTGGTTAAAGGAGTTTGAGGATTATCTTCGGGCTACCAATAAAAGAGATACAAGTATATATAAACATTTTTGTTGCTTAAAAGCTGCGATAAACTATGCAATAGAAAAAGGATATTTGGCACGTGATAATAACCCGTTTATTGGATTTGAACAACATTTGGATAGGCGTACTAAAAAAAGAGCATTAACTTATGGTGAATTATACAAGTTATTGATGTATTTTAGAATGAAATATTCTTTCGCATCTGTTGATGATATAAAAATGTCTGTTCATGGTATTGCATTACCTTTGTCCGCTCAACCTTTTGATAGTGATGATGATAAGGATGTTAGGAAATATTGGAATGCTTATTTTAAAAGACGTGGATGCAATAAGATACATCCGACTATGAATAGTGAAGGTTTGGCTTTATCTCTGTTTTTTGCATCTTATTTTTTGCAGGGGATGGCATTGGTTGATTTGGCTAAGTTGAGATGGAAAGATATAAAACCTTTGAATCGAATGGATTCTAACGATTATTATCGAAAAGTATTATTTGGAGGGTATCATAATGCAGAGATGGAGAAGGTTTCAAATCTGTATTATGAGATTGAGATACTTCGCTCTAAGACATCCAAGCCAACTCGGGTTATTGTGGATGGAGTAGTGCTTTTTACAACAATTGCTCCTTTTCTGCCTGCTGTGGATGAATATGATGAAAATAATTATATATTCGGAATATATGAAAAGGATTGTGAAGATGAAAAAATAAAATTTAGTCGTATGAGATATATGATTTATTTGGTGAATGTAAATCTGAAAAGGGTTGCTAAAAAGATAAGTATAAGTGAAGATATAACTTTTTATGCAGCCCGCCATACATACGCTTCTATGTTATATCATAATGGTGTGTCAATGAGTTTGATAGCCCAAAATATGGGACGTGATGTAGCTAATATAGAAACTTATCTAAAAGAATTTGATGTTCAAAAAATAATTGATGCGAATGAGGTTATATGGAAACTCAAGGACCCTAATTTCCCCAAAATAGATGAACCTTAAGACATGGGAGCTGGGTAACCCGACACTCAGTTTTTTGAATTGAACTGCAAAGAACCGTCTTAATCTTCAACGGTTCTTTAAAAAATTTTGGTCCAGATTTTAGAGATTTCTAAAAAAGAGGATGCCACACAAATTGATTAGTCCGATGATTTATATAAATTTCAGCCGTCCCCTTTTCCAATTCTTCAATGATTTCTTTTGAGCTTTGGTATTTGGGGTGGGCTTCATCGTTGGCTATAACTCTGAAATTCTCTATCAGTTCATTTATCAGTTTCAAGTCTTGTTCCTCTTGTTGCAGTTCTTTTGCAACATTTTCTGTTGAATAGTAATCAACTGACGAATTAGGAAATAAGCCGATACGTTGATACTCTTTTCCTATGATTGACTGCACGAGTTCAGGGTTACATTTGGTATTTGCTTTTACATCCAATACTATTACTGCATCATGTATTGTCAATACTCTAAACTTTTTTGCATATAGTTTAGTCAATATACTCCTGAATATGTCACTTTCAATACGCATCATTTGATTGGCTAAGAAAGTGCGGTCATTCTTTTTACTCTCCTTTATCAACTTATAGACACTCGGATATTTCTTCTTAAAAACTTTTGCGAAGTCCTTTCCTTTTGTCGTCAACGTCTTGGAGTAGAAAACCTCACGAAACAATGTTACTTTAATATCGGAACGTAACAACCTTTTAAATTCGTTTAAATCAGTAAAATCGTCCCAAAACACTCCCTTTGAAGTCTTGTAAATATACTCCCAAATATCATTGGGGATATTTTCAATTTTACATTCTTGTATATTGTTGTTTATTAACAACTTACGGAGTTCTTTACCAACAGAATAGAGAGAATTATCTATATTATTAATGTTATTATATAATATGTGTAAAATATTATTATCTATGTTATATTTGTCTATTATGATTTTATTAAATAATAATGGGTGTGAGTTATGAATGTCGCATGTAAATTTTATATTTGTGAAATTCTTGAATATTCTTGGTGATTGGGTTAATAAAGTATATATGCGGAGGTTTCTATCTACTGATAGTATTTTGAAATCTTTCTTCTTATATTCTTCCAATATATAGGAAAAATATTCCTTTGATTTTGCTGACATAAACTTATGTCGGTTCAGATAGTCCTTTGCCTCGGTTTCATGTGTCAGATGGAGCAGATTTAAAGACTTAATGAAGTTATCGTATAATTCGTTTCCTATTTCCGACCTTATTTCTTCTAACTGTTCCTTTTCGTATTTCTTTAGCTCTTGCTCCATCTTCTTGTCATATTTATCAACGGCTGCATTGTAACGCATTTCAGAACTGACGGATAGATTGGAATTGAATTCTATTAATCGGGCTTGGATTGTGGGAATATATTCGTTGGCTATGCGTATTATATTCATTGCCACCAAAGTGTTCAGCATATCTTTATAGACAGCCCCTAATGTTGCTTGGAGCACCTTAGTGTTGAAGCGAGTAAAATCTCCTTCTTTATTGTTTCTGCACCTTTTTATCAATTTATGTATCAGGAAAGTATATTTTTCGTGCAGTATCAATTTTCTTGGAATGGCTTTACTTTTTCCCTGAACGGTTTCATATTGAGCCATGAATGTACTATCGCAAGTTACATCCTGAAAATTTGTGATAACTCGCTGAGGCTTGGCACGTTCTTCCAAAAGTGCAATATGCTTTTCCACTATATTATCAATACTGATGTTCTTTAAAAAAAAAATATTTTGTTTTTCAGTTGATTTTGCCATTCTAAAAACTATTTATAAGTAAATATCAACAAAGTTCTAAATAATTCAATATAAATCAAATCAATATGGTAAAAAGAGTAAGCAGAGAAGCAAGTGATGCAACGAAATTCAAACAGAGTTTAGCAAAACAAGGTACAAATAACCCCAATTATGGTAAAAAACGGGATGATAGTACAAAACAAAAAATCAGTGATGCATTAAAAAAATATTGGCTATCAATTCCAAAGTCAGATAGTTTGCAGCAATAAAAGGGTATGAAAATACCCTTTTTACGCAAGTATGGTAAATAATAACATATAAGATGTTTTAGTAATTTAATTCGCTGATATATAATTTGTTGTAATTATTTCGAGAGTCTTAAAAATTACTATTTCGTAGGAGTGAAACAGTTGGGTATAACTTTTTTTTCGACTATTCTATTTTTTTTCTTCCCCTTGTTGTGGGTTTAACATATAGAATCCCTTTCCTGATGGTGCATTTATTATTTGTATAAATAGGTTCGGCATCATCAGGAAGTTTGTAGAAATAATTGTTAAGGGATGCTTGCGCAATTCCCAACTCATCGGCAGTATGCTTGTCGTACAGTGAAGACGGTGAGCCATAGTATTCATGTGCCTCACCAATTTGTAGATGGATTACGGTTCTGAACTCTGCTTTTTCCATATTTATTCTTATTTTCAAGCAAAAATACTAATTAATATTATTTGATTTCAAATATAATCATAATATTAACAATAATTCATATTTTATATTACCCTATTTCAAATATAATCACTAAATTTGTATTGTAATCAAAAAATAGTATGAACAATTTAATATTACGGTTATGGTAAATCTTACAATAGTCAACAATTCAACGGCAGTTAGAGCCAGCGTCATTACAATTCGTACCAATTCTATTGAAATCGGTTTGTTAAAAGCCATGATGATTGAAAATTTGAAAGAAAAGATGAAAAACGGTATTGCACATTTTATCTTTCAAAAGAAAAATGGTGAATTACGAGAGTGTTGGGGGACAACACAAGCAGCATTGGCAAAGGCAATGAGCAACGGAAATGGAGAATCACGAGAAGCATTTAAAACGACAGCTTTTTTTGATGTAACAAAAGGGGAATGGAGGTCCTTCAGGTGGGAATCTTTAATCCAAGTCTTTTAATGGCATGGGGAAGCGATTTTGCTTCCCCTTTTTCAATAATATATTATCTCAATTTAAATAAAATCATATAATTAACTGGATTTAACTGAATATATTATCTTATTTGAAATAGAATAATTATCTTTGCAATGTGATAAAGAAACAAAATGGAAATTCTAAAAGGTAATGATATGACAACAGCAGAGATAATAAACCAGGCGGTCAAAATGATTAATGAACATGATTTCTTTTGGTTCTATGCGGATTATGAAGCTACGGCAAGAGAGGCTGCAAGAGGACACATGGCTGCTTTTGTTGAGTTGATTGATAAAGCAAGTGCCGAAGTTCGGGAAGCGTTAAAAGACTTGTGGATGGCACGCCATGAATGGGCAAAGAAAAACATGTTCGAGATTGACAGAGAAGCATTAAGAGTTTATGAAGCAAAGGAGGCTGCTGTATTGGCAGTCTTGACAACTCCAACTGATTTATTGATGGCAGCCTGATATTCATTAATATAACTTTTGAATATAAGTTGATTATCAATGCTTTAATAACAAATGGGTTCGTGCTAAATTCAAAAACAATAGATTTCAATTAAAAAAGATTATTATGAGTTTGAAAAATACCTATGTTACTTCGGATTATATGGAATGGGATTCAATGTTATCATTGGTTAGAAGGTTATATCGTGATAAAGAATACCGTTTGTCTCTACTGATTGGTTGCGGTAGTTTCTTTGGGTTACGTATTTCAGACCTTTTAACTTTAACATGGTCAATGTTGTTAGATGGTCACTCTTTTGTGATTATCGAGAAAAAGACGGGAAAAAGACGGGAAATAAAAATTAATTCAAATTTTCAAAAGCATATTGCTGACTGTTGTATGGCTTTGAATGTAATAGATAAAAATGAAAAGTGCTTTATTAGTCGTAAAAAGACAGTGTATAGTGTACAAAGAATTAATGTGTTGTTTAAATCAATAAAAATAAGATATGGATTGAGAGTGGAGCACTTTTCCACTCACTCTATGAGAAAGACATTTGGGCGTAAAGTGGTTGAAGCGTCAGGTGCAAATTCAGAATTCGCACTTATCAAATTGTCTGAAATGTTTAATCATTCGGATACAATGACGACAAGACGCTATCTGGGTTTGAGATTAGAAGAACTCATGGAAACCTATGATTTGTTGGCTTTTTAATTGTATATTTGCACTAAATAATAAAGTATAATCTGAATATGGAGATAAGAATAGTCGAGTTGTTTGCAGGTGTTGGCGGTTTTAGAATCGGTCTGGAAAGAGCTGATGCTGATGTTTTCAAAACAATATGGAGTAATCAATTTGAACCTGCTACTAAGGTACAACATGCGTCAAGAGTCTACGTCAAGAGATTTGGAACAGATAATCATATTAATGAGGATATAGCTCTAGTGAAATCTCAAGATATACCGATTCATGACATGCTGGTAGGTGGATTTCCTTGTCAGGATTATTCTGTAGCTAGAGTATTGAGTCAGGCTGCTGGATTAGAAGGGAAAAAGGGCGTTTTGTGGTGGCAAATTTATAGAATTATTAAAGATAAGGGAAGCAGCAAACCTAAAATCCTTTTCCTCGAAAATGTTGATAGACTTCTTTTGTCACCTGCAAAACAAAGAGGACGCGATTTCGCTATAATATTACAATCTTTATCGGACTTAGGATATGTTGCTGAGTGGAGAGTGATAAATGCCGCAGATTATGGAATGCCACAAAGAAGGAGAAGAACGTATATTCTAGCATATAGTAAGGAGTCCATATTAGGGGGAAGTATGAAGGACCCTACAGAGTGGCTTTTTGATGAAGGAGTTTTTGCAAAGGCTTTTCCCATTCACGATTATAATGAAACTTTTCCTCTTTGTATGAATAAACTAAAATCTTATTCAGAGATGGATTTGGCTGATTTAAGTGAGGAATTTAATAAGAATAATAAGTTGAAGCCATTTGAGAATGCAGGAATTATGATGGAAGGTGCTTATTGGACATACAAGTCTGTACCTAATTATAATGGAAAATATGTTACATTAGGAGATGTTTTAGTAAAAGGTGAAGATAGGAAATATTTGACTGATGATTTTTATGTTTCTGAAGAAGATTTGCCTAAATGGAACTATTTAAAGGGAGCGAAACATGAACCTAGGAAAAAAAGCAATGGTGAGATATTTTATTATAATGAAGGTGGAATGTGCTTTCCTGACGCATTAGATAAAGCGTCTAGGACGATTATCACATCAGAAGGGGGAGCGACAGCATCAAGATTTAAACACGTAATAAAGGACCCTGTTGATGGAAGATTGAGAAGGCTATTACCTATCGAACTTGAACGATTGAACATGTTTCCCGACAATCATACCTTAGGAGAGAATGATACTAAACGGGCTTTTTTTATGGGGAATGCCTTGGTCTGTGGTATTATAACCAATATCGGGAAAGAGCTCGTTAACAGAATGAAAGGTGGGGAAATATAACCCCACCTTTAAAAATTATGGTCTTTTTATGACTTCATGTATTGAGGCTAACTTTTCCAGTTCCTTCTTATGTAAAATTAAATTGATAGGTTTTTCTGCCAACCTAGTCGAATTGAAGAACCAATATGATTTCCCTATCTCTTTTTCTGCTTGTCCATCTTTTCCTATCTCTCTTATATCCTTGGCTTTTTCTTTCAACTTTTCAACAGAATAGCCTTGTTGGGATAGATAATCTCTAATAGCTTGCTTGCTTACCAACATATATTCAACCTCGGTTATATCTTTTTCTTTAAGATTCCAGGTGTCATTTGTATCTGCTTTAATCCATTGAAATTCGTAGTATTCTGTATCTTTATTATCATCTACAAACCAACCATCGACAACCTTGCCTCCAACGACAAAAGACAATTCTAAAGCAAATGTTGGTAATCCTTTATTGATGTATTGAGTTGCAGCTTTTTCGTCTACAACAATATCGTGGAGATTTTTACTTGGTATGGATAGTATTATATCCGAACCATTTAATTGCGACTCGGCATCGTCTGTTCTAGTCTTTTTTGTAAATATGGGATTGCTATAAAGGTACTTGTCTAGAAATTTGGCAATTTCCCTTTCAACATCCATATCTCTTTTTCTATAAGAACCCATAATTATTGTATTTTAAGTGATGGAAATGCAGTAGAGGCTGTGTCAAAAGAAATAGCTGATACCCCTATAGGTGGACGCGAAAAACTACTACAAAGTTTAGCCAGTGAAGCCTTACCAAGTAGAACAGCGATGATATGTGCATATGTTAACATATTGTTTTTTCGCCCTATTCCTGAATGGATATCATATCCAAGTGTGTAATACTTTGTGTCTTCATTCCAGGCTATTGCATCGAGATAATGCAGATATGTTTCTATTTCTATACCTTCTATAGGTGGAAGGTTGTTCTGTAGGTATAGTATTGCTTCAGTGGGTGGAACATAGGTAAAGTGGTCATTTGCATTGATATGGTCAACTAAAAACGCATTACGAAACATAAGACAACCCAATATTTCCAAGGCCTTTTCATTATATTTATAAACTTCTTGAAAGTAATGGAATACATGGTCGAAACTCCCGTCAAAAATGTATTCGTTTCCATCGATGTAAACAGTGGGTTTCATGTCGTTAGGATTATTCCCTTTATTCCCATTTTTCCATTGAACCGTATTCAAATAATATTCTTTTCCATACTTACCCAATGAAACCTTAAACCTTTTGTTTGAAGATTCCCATAAGTCATGATAAATAAGTTTTCCTTTTTGGGTATTTCCTGCCCATGATATAGCCTCATTTACTAAGGCCTCTTTTTTAAGCCTAATTTCTTTGGCAAAAGTTTTATTCCTCTTTATTTTACAAGTGAAAGCTAGACATTCCATATCTTAAGTTGTTTATAATTGCGCTAAAGCTAGTGATTAAAATCGAATGGACCAAATAGCTATCTATTTTTGTTTTGAGAAATTGCTATAGGGCGTTTCCTTCAAGGAAGTAGAGTATGTTGATAGTAGGATATTACTTAGTGCCAAATCTAAGGCATATAAGGTTTGTATTCGTGTGTGAGTTCTTAATTGACATTCCCATATTGTTATTACATGCCATCCCATTTGGCGTAATTCCATACTTTTTTTATAGTCTCTTGCCTTATTCCTTTCTATTTTTTCTTTCCACCATTCTGTATTCGTTTTAGGTACTTTATATAGGTTACAAGGTGTGTGGCCATGCCAAAAACATCCATTAATAAAAATGACAGTTCTGATTTTTTTTAAAACAATGTCGGGAGAACCTGGTAGTGATTTTACATTTAACCGATATCTATAACCTTTGCTGAATAGATATTTGCGAACTATTAGTTCGGGCTTTGTATTTTTGGCCCTGATTTTGGACATAATCTTCCTTCTCTTGTCCTTTGAGAAAATATCTGTCATAAATAAGAATCATTTCATTGTAAAATGATGTTGTTTATGCAAATAAAGTTATTCATATTGAAATATCCTAGTAAATGATAGAAAATAAAATGATTAAGTAGTTTTGGGGATGGTATAAATATGGGGAGAAAGTCTTGCTGGTTTAATTTAGATTTTGTAAACTTTTAGTTTTGCACTGATTTTTTTGATAATCAAAAATTAAATCCGACATTAAGGAAGAACCCTAATTGGTTACTTCTATTTGAATAGCATATAAAACCTTCTATCGGACCTAATAAACTATCGTAGCCATATCCAATACTTGTTCCATATATTTTTTTGCCTTGAAGGAAATTGGAAAATTGATTTTTATGAATAGCATAATTTCCTGATAAGGTAAGGTATTGCTTTTCATGAAATTTATGTCTTACTTGGATTTGTGCATTTCCCAATAATTTCAAGGTGAATTCTGTATGAATCAGCCCTGAAAAAGGTATTTGTTGCTCGTAATGTAGATTATACCCTTCTCCACCGATAACATTGCTATATATAAACGGAATGTCATCATTGAAAATAAATCTTCCGTATATTGTCGGTATAATAAATGTATTTAGTGTGATTGGAAATATCTTGGTAACTTGGGTGGCAAATGAAGAGTATGCAGTATTAGTTTGCAAATTGGTATATATTGTATAAGAAATATTGGTTTTTAGACCTTTGGTAGGAAAATATTTTTTGTTAAAAGTTTCGTATTCCAATCTTGTGTGATAATTAAGAAATAAATTCTTTCGCTTCATTGGTGTTACATCCTCACTCGCCAATGTTCTATAATATCGATGATAATCTAATGAAGCTCCAACTTCCATTTGAAGATTTTTTGAAGGTATAACAGAGTAAGTTAGACTGCTAGTATTTCGTATAAAAGTTGGATTTGATACTTTGTGTCCATGATTGTATAAAAATATATCATTGTAACCAATTTGATTTGAAAATGTTATCCATTGTGGCTTTGATATAGGAAGATGATATTGGGTTCTGAGGAAAGATTGTTTTCCTCCTCTTGCCGCAATTTCGGCTTTCCCAAATTTTTGTTTATTCAAATTGATATTAAGAATTACGGCTGCAATATCCTCGCTATCGAATCTTAGTCCAATTCTTAGTTGATTTTCATCGCTTGGAGTATATTGTGGGTAAAACAAGGGTAATTTGGCTTTATTGTTTTTTTCGTTATTTACTATGCCTGCCTTATTCTTGATTGATAATAATGCGTTGTAATTGGCTTTTGCGGCATTTTTTCCTCTTATAATGAGAGTGTCTATTGCGGCTTTTGTGAAACTTGCAGCATTATAGTTTTCTACATCAACTTTTATATAAGCATCTATATCCTTAGTACTTTCATCAAGCGATGATTGACAAATCATTAACATAAGCTGATTGGCTATCCCTGCAATGGAATGCAAATTGTCCGCATCTGATAATTCAGATTGTACATCAATACCAATAATAATATCTGCTCCCATAGCTTTGACAACATCAATTGGCAGATTGTCTTTAAATCCTCCGTCAATTAAAACTTTTTTTCCTGAATATATCGGCGAAAAAACAACGGGAACAGCCATACTTGCACGCATTGCCTCTGAAAGTTTACCAAAGCGAATGACTTCTTTTTGATTTCTTACCATATCTGTAGCAATACATGCAAAAGGAATTGGAAGGCTATCGAAATTAGTTACATTTTGATAGCCTTCTGTAAGTTGATGTAATAACTGTGATATGTTCTTCCCTTTTATTATACCTCCATTCTTTCCATTATTGTTAATAGGAAATGATATAAGGTATTTACTATTATCGGATTTAAACGGAAAAGGAATTTCTTTGCGTGAAACTTTATCGGTAAGTAAGTCTATCCAGTCTGTTTGTTTCACTATTATTTCTAATTGTTCGGATGTATAACCTATAGAATATAATCCGCCAATAATAGCTCCGATACTTGTTCCTGCAATATAATCAATAGGTATATTTAATTCTTCAAGAGCCTTTATTACTCCAATGTGCGCAACCCCTTTAGCCCCGCCGCCACTTAAAACGATACCTACCTTTTTTCGTGGTGATGTGTGGACTAAAGAGAATGGTAATATTAATAAAATAAGTGTAAGTGCAATTTTATTCATAGGAATAATGAAGTCTCATTTAATCGTAACTACTCAATTTAAAGTTGTCTATTTTGTTGATTAAATATTTATAGATGTTGGAAAGGTAACACTACCGTTCAAAACAATACTTTTTGAACCCGATTTGCATTTATAATCCTTAAATACAAGTGTAACTCTAAAATTTTCTAAATCCCATTTTTCAATTGTAATAGTACCAGAAACATACTCTTTTTCAGAGGAATACCATTCTTCAAGTTTTACTAACCCAATCAATATTTTGCAATCTTTAGTTACGTCTTTTCCCGTTGCCAGCTCTGCACGGTGGTCAGTATTACCTTGAATATAGAAATCGGATGTTGCATCATTTATCCAAAATTCAAACCCCGCTGATACTTTACCTTCGAGATTTGTAATTTTGACAGAACTACCATTTACTGTTAGTGTTGATGTGAATTCCGTTTTTTCATTATCATCATCGCTTGAACAGCTTGTTACGGAAATTGCCATTAGTAGAATGGTCAATAAAAAAATAGTTTTCTTTTTCATTTTTCTTTTTTTTTAGTTAAACGTTTCTTGTATAATTGAGATTGCAAAGATAATACACGTACATGTACGCTCAAAATATTTCCGCAATAATCTTTCCTTTACAAATTTAAATAATTAGCATATATGACTAATATAGAAGAATTTGTAATACAAAAGGTAAAAGCAATGAGGATGGAAAGAAAGTGGTCACAAGTAGAATTGGCAGACTACATGAATCTTTCCCCAAGTTTTATTGCGGATATTGAAAACCCCAAACGAAGAGCGAAATATAACCTCAACCATTTAAACGAGTTGGCTAAAGTTTTTAGTTGCTCTCCTAAAGACTTCTTACCTGATGCACCATTAAGAAATTAAAAATAGGTATTGTGTTAGTTTCCTACTTTATATTCACTAATCTTGAAAGTGAATATTGAAATTTACTATAATATATTGATTATTAATATTTTATGATAGTGGGATGGATTTATTGATAAAATTATATTCACTTTTAACAATAAATCCATCTTAATGTATATTCGAAATAATGTTATTCGCTTTCTTTGCTGAGAACTTCAATTGTTGAGATAGTCACTTCTTTGCCTTCAATGATATGTGTTGATGTATCAACATTCGTTTTAATTTCAAGTTCTTCTGAAAGCCTATCATTAAATTTTTCAATATTATTTTCCCAAATAGCATGTTTTACATTGCTTACATTAGTGTCGCTAACATTACAGTAGTCCATAAGACGGTAGTCACCATCAATCAAGAATATCCAATCGCCTTCACAATCACAAGCTGTTGAGAACATCCAAGTTCCTGATGTATAATCTTCTTCATAGGGATAATTGCAAACTATATATTCAACTGCTCTATCAATGACATGCTGTTCAAATTCTTCGATAGAATCAAATACAATTGAATCAGGGTATAACTTTTTAATATCAGTAACACCATTCATTTCTACTTTTTGGCTTGCTGCCAGTACGAGGTTTTTCAAATTTTCCATTGTTTTATGTTTTAAATTAAATATTGATAACATTCTTACTTTCGTGATTTAATCAGATTGATTGATAAGAAATAATCTGTATTTCAATCGTTTGACGTTGCAAATGTACGGAAAGATTTATTTGAAATCCAAAAATCATAATGGCTTTAACGTGAACATAATAAAATTTAAATCAAACAATATTTAATGCTTGTTTATCTTGGAAATAAAGTTTATATTTGCATCATGTTAAAAGGGGGAGTAATCTCTCTTTTGGGTAGAGGTAACACTCTAAAGTATATTTTCCGTCATATAATCTAATCTGCAAATTATAAATTCGGTATATTCTTGATAGTCAATATGTTGAACATTTCTGTATTGTTTGAATACAGATGTTTTAAAGTTGATACGTTACTGTGATGTTAAAAATCAGGAATAAAATCTCTTATTTTCCTAAAAAACTTTTAGATAGGCTATTCTTCCGCTTATCTTTGCACGATTTGTTTTGTTAAAATGTGGTCTTAGCAAGTATGTTGTATTAACAAAAAGAGACAGATTAGGGCTGTGTTATTTGTGTTTAAAACAATATTTAACGATGTTTCTATGGCTATTGTCGTGTATGTGTTTATTCTATGTTGTAATACGTATGTTTTAGATAAAGCCATATTTGTTGTGTCATAGAATGTAAACCATATAGTAAACTGATATTTTTAAATAGAATATAATATACTGATTATTAATTATATGAAAAGAATACTTTTTGTTTGCCTCGGCAATATTTGCCGTTCCTCTTCCGCAGAAGAAGTTATGCGTACTTTAATTAGAAAAGAAGGTCTGGAGAGAGAAATAGAAGTTGATTCTGCCGGTATCTTGAGTTATCATCAAGGAGAACTGCCTGATAGCCGTATGCGTATGCATGCTTCTCGTCGGGGATACAATCTGACTCATCGTTCCCGTCCTGTCTGTACAGATGATTTTTATCACTTTGATATGATTATCGGTATGGACGACCGCAATATAGAGGATTTGATAGAACGGGCGCCTGATTTGGAAACAGAGAAGAAAATCCGCCGGATGACAGACTATTGTCGGGTGAAGATGGTGGATTATGTACCCGATCCTTATTATGGAGGGGCGCAAGGTTTCGAGAATGTATTGGATATTCTGGAAGACGCTTGCGCCGGACTGCTTGAAAGTATTCGTGCTATTTCTTCAACTCAGGATAACTGATTCGAGTGTGATACATCGTTTTCAGTTTTTCCTTAAACAGCGCTTTCACTAAGGCGATATCTTTGAAAGTGATAGGACATTCTTTGAAAAATCCTTCTGCAACTTGCGCGTCGATGATTTTGTCTACTAAGGTTCCTATACTTTCTTCTGTATATTCGGGCAGGCTTCGTGAAGCTGCTTCTACGGAGTCGGCCATCATTAGGATGGCTTGCTCCTTGGTGAATGGGTTGGGACCCGGATAACGGAATTTTTCGGCATCCACTTCTTCGTCAGGGTGCTCATTTTTATAGGAAATGTAGAAGTACTTAGTCAGTCCTCTTCCATGATGCGTGCTGATAAAGTCTTTAATGACTTTAGGCAGATTATGTTTCTCGGCAAGCTTCAAGCCATCTGTGATATGGCTGATGATAACTTGCGCACTTTGTTCATAGTTGAGGCTTTTATGCGGATTTACTCCCGACTGGTTCTCGGTGAAGAAGGCGGGGTTTACCATTTTACCTATATCATGGTAAAGCGCTCCTGTACGAACCAACTGGCTTTTTGCACCGATTTTATTGGCTGCTTCTGCTGCCAGATTAGCCATCTGGAGGGAGTGTTGGAAAGTGCCCGGAGCTATCTCCGACATCTCGCGTAGCAAGCTGTTGTTGATATTGGAAAGCTCTACCAGCGTAACATTGGAAGTAAAGCCGAAAGTCTTTTCCAAAATAAACAGCAGCGGATAAGCAAACAGCAGTAGAATGCCATTTATCATAAAGTAGATATACATACGTGTATTCAGCTTGGTCAAATCATCTTCGTGAATCAGCTCAAAAGCAAAATACAACAATGCATAACTGGCAAAAACTACCAAAGCCGTGCGCAGAAGTTGCGAGCGTTGTGATAATTCGCGTAAGCTATAGATAGATACCATGCCTGCCACCACCTGCAAGAGAATAAACTCATGAGGGAAACGCAATGTGATGGAACAGAGCAGGATGATGGTGACGTGAGCCATGAATGCCGTTCGCGAGTCAAGAAAGATACGCACTATAATCGGTATCATCGCAAAAGGAACGATATAAATACTGGATAGACTTTGCGATACCATGACGGAGGCGATAACCGGAAATAGCACTATCAGTGCGAAAAGCAAACTTAAACTGCCTTTGCGCTCATAATAATCGGCACGGAACAAATCCAAATAGACCATGAAGCAAAACAGGAAGATGCCGACATAAAGTATTTGTCCGGCCAGTGTCAGCCGTTTCTCTTGTAAAGAATCACTGCGCTTTTCCCATTCTTTTCGTAAAGACTCTAATATATTGTAGGTCTGTTCGTTTACAATTTCTCCGCGGTCTATAATTTTTTGACCGTTTAAGACAAAACCGTTTGCATAGGAAATATTGGATAGCAGGTCTTTCTGTGCTGCTTCAGATTTGGCTTCGTCATAAATAAGATTTGGAGTAATATAATTATTTAAGTTGCACTGCTGCAAAACCTTCTTCTTGTAATGGGTGGTATCGGCGTTCAGCAGGTATTCATAAGCATCTTTTACAGTATATAACTGACCGACCGGCCGACTTGTGGCCGTATTCTGTTCTACCGTTCGTATGGCAGTGATGCTGTCCTCTTCCATTCGGGTGAGGTCATTACCGGCAATAATTCCATTTCTATACATCTCTTTCAGCATGCGCTCTATGTATCTTATATAATCTGTGCCGGGCAAGGAATGGCGAAGTGTTTTGTTATAGTCTTCTCTCAGTCTCTCAATCATCTCTTTTTCCACATTCTTTTCTATATGGAAATAGGGCTGGTAAGTAGCAAGAATACTATCCTGTTCTTTTTGCACCTGCATGTCATTTTTATAAATGGGGAAATCGAACGATGCTTGTAATAGTCCGTACTTCCATGGTTTGTTGATGTCAAATTGATAGTTAAATTTGCCTTCATTGGGCAAAAAATAAACTATAACTGACACTGTGGCAATGAAAATGAGGCTTTTATACAGCAAATCTTTATATGAAAACCGTTTACCGGTCTTTAAACTTTTCATAATCGTATATTTTTGCGCGCAAAATACGAAAAAATCGGGAAATTTAGATTAATTTTGCGGCGTATTTTATATAAAACAACAATGTCAGAAAGAAAAGTAAGAGTTCGTTTTGCTCCGAGTCCAACGGGAGCGTTGCATATTGGTGGTGTGCGCACTGCTTTGTATAACTACCTGTTTGCTCGTCAGCACGGTGGAGATTTAATTTTCCGTATAGAAGATACCGATTCAAATCGTTTTGTTCCGGGAGCGGAAGAATACATTATCGAATCGTTCAAGTGGTTGGGGATTACGTTTGATGAAGGCGTAAGTTTTGGTGGTAATTTCGGTCCGTATCGTCAGTCTGAACGTCGCGATATTTATAAAAAATATGTGCAAGTCTTGTTGGATAACGACAAAGCTTATATTGCTTTTGATACTCCTGAAGAGTTGGATGCGAAACGTAAGGAGATTCCTAACTTTCAGTATGATGCTTCAACCCGTATGACCATGCGCAACTCTTTGACAATGTCGAAAGAAGAAGTTGATGCATTGGTAGCAGAAGGAAAACAGTATGTGGTACGTTTTAAGATAGAACCTAATGAAGATGTTCATGTACATGATATTATTCGTGGTGAAGTGGTGATAAATTCGTCCATTCTTGATGATAAAGTATTATATAAATCTGCAGATGAGTTGCCTACTTATCATTTGGCAAATATCGTGGATGATCATTTAATGGAAGTCTCTCATGTTATTCGTGGAGAGGAATGGTTGCCTTCTGCTCCTTTACATGTATTGTTATACCGTGCTTTCGGTTGGGAAGATACAATGCCTGAATTCGCTCACCTGCCGTTATTGTTGAAACCGGATGGAAATGGAAAGCTGAGTAAGCGTGACGGTGACCGTCTTGGTTTCCCCGTATTCCCATTGGAATGGCATGATCCTAAAACCGGAGAAGTATCATCCGGATATCGCGAGTCGGGATATTTGCCTGAAGCTGTTATCAATTTCCTTGCTTTGTTGGGATGGAATCCGGGTAATGACCAAGAAATCATGTCATTGGATGAATTGGTGCAATTGTTTAACTTAAGCCATTGCAGTAAGGCCGGTGCAAAATTTGATTTTGAAAAAGGAAAGTGGTTTAATCACGAATATATATTGAAGAAAGACAATGCTGAAATAGCAGCTTTGTTTATGCCTGTCCTGAAAGAAAACGGCATAGAGGCTCCTATGGATAAAGTGATAACAGTGGTGGGATTGATGAAAGACCGCGTTAGTTTCATTAAAGATTTGTGGGGAACCTGCAAGTTCTTCTTTGTCGCTCCGATGGAGTACGATGAGAAGACTACCAAGAAACGCTGGAAAGAAGACTCTCCCGAGCGTATGTTGGAGCTTGCCGATGTATTGGAAGCATTGGATGATTTCTCATTGGAGAATCAGGAAAAGGTAGTAATGAAATGGATAGAAGATAAAGGTTATCATTTGGGCAATATCATGAATGCCTTCCGTTTGACATTGGTAGGCGAGGGCAAAGGGCCGCACATGTTTGATATTTCTGCTGTTTTAGGAAAAGAAGAAACATTGAGACGCATTCGCCGGGCTGTGGAAGTGCTCAAGTAATACCGTGAATCATGATTTATAATCTAGTCATCTATATTTATCTATTCGGGGTTAAGCTGGCTGCATTGTTCAGCTCCAAGCCTGCCAAGATGGTGAAAGGTCATCGGGAGGTATTTGATATCCTGCGTGACAAGATTGACCGGAATGCCCGTTATATCTGGTTTCATGCAGCATCTTTGGGCGAGTTTGAACAAGGACGTCCATTAATTGAGCGTATTCGTAAGGAGCACCCTGAGTATAGAATATTGCAGACTTTTTTTTCTCCTTCAGGGTATGAAGTGAGAAAAAACTATCAAGGGGCTGATATTGTGTGTTATCTGCCCTTTGATACACCTCGTAATGTGAGGTGTTTTATCGAGATGGTGAATCCCTGTATGGTATTCTTTATAAAGTATGAATTTTGGCAGAATTATTTGAATACACTTTATAAGAAAGGTATTCCGGTTTATAGTGTTTCGTCTATATTCCGCCCGAATCAGATTTTTTTCCGTTGGTATGGTAAGGATTACCGTAAAGTGCTGAAGACTTTTTCACATTTATTTGTGCAGAATGAAGTCTCTGAAAAACTGTTGGCAAGTATCGGTGTTACTGATGTAACGATTGTAGGTGATACTCGTTTTGATCGGGTATTGGATATTTGCACTGTTGCCAAGGATCTTCCTTTGGTAAAAGCATTTAAAGGAAATTCTAAGACTTTTGTTGCCGGTAGTTCGTGGGGACCTGATGAAGATATTTTTATCAGGTACTTTAATGAACACCCCGAAATGAAGTTGGTCATAGCCCCTCATGTGGTGAGTGACAGCCATTTGAAAGAAATCATGGAGAAGGTAAAGCGTCCTTGTGTCCGTTATACAGAGGCAACAGCAGAAAATGTATCGAAAGCCGATTGCCTGATTATTGATTGTTATGGGTTGCTTTCATCCATTTACCGTTATGGGGAAATTTCGTATATCGGTGGAGGATTTGGAGTTGGTATTCATAATGTGCTTGAGGCAGCTGTGTACGGCATTCCAGTTATTTTTGGTCCGAACAATAAGAAATTCCGTGAGGCTCAGCATCTTTTAGAAAAGAAGGGTGGGTTTGAAATCAATGATTATGAGGAATTTAAACGTTTGATGGATAGATTCCTGACTGATAACAGCTATTTGCGGCAGGCGGGAAATGCAGCCGGAGATTATGTGAAGAATAATTCCGGAGCCTTGGAGAAGATTATGAAAGCAATTCGGTTGTAATCTAGTTTAAAGTATAATAATAAGAGCCGTTTGTGAGATAAGTATTATCTTTCAGGCGGCTTTCTCTTATTTAATTCCTATCTTTGCGTTCAATAATTATTTTATGAGCATTAATGACGATATATTGTTATTGAAACTCATTCAAAGCGGTAATGAGCAAGCGTTTAAGTATTTATTTGATACTTATTTTGCATCGTTATGTCGTTTTGCGCATGTCTATGTATCAGATACCCAAGATGCTGAAGAGCTTATATTAGAGCTTTTCGTTCATATTTGGGAACATAGAAATGAAATAAATATCACTCTTTCGTTTAAAGCATACCTTTTTCAGGCAGCCCGCAACCGGTGCTTAAATTATCTGCGTGACAATCGTTCAATGCTTCGTCTTGAAGAAGTGGAAGAGGAAATAAGAGATGAAGATATCTCGGCTCTTGAAATGGAGGAATTGCAACATCTTATTATGGAGGCTATTTGTGCATTACCCGATAAATGTCGGGAGGTTTTTCAATATAGTCGGCATGAAAACCTCTCAAATAGAGAAATAGCAGAAAAAATGCAAATCTCAATAAAAACGGTAGAAGCTCAGATAACTAAAGCTTTAAAATTAATAAAGAACTTCTTGGACGAAAAATATATCTATCTTTTTTAAAAAAAACTCTTTTTTGAATAAGGGTTATTTCATTTTGATGTGTCATACGGTTGTAAAAAGCTAAAAAGACATACGAAATGAAAAAAGAAATACCCTGGAATCTAATTATTCAAAAGCTGAAACACGATATTACAGCTGAAGAAGAACACGACTTGACCGTGTGGTTGGCTGAGGATAACCATAGGGTAATTTTTGAGGAGTTACAAACTTTGTGGCAAAAGGTACAGGAAAATGCTATTAATTACACTCCCGATACAAATTATTATTGGAAAGAATTATCGAAACGAATGAAGACTACAGAGGTAAAAGCTGAACCTTCTGTTCATAAGACTCGTTCTGTATCTTTCAAACGCTATGCTGCTGTTGCTTCTGTTTTTTTGCTTATAGCTCTCTCTTGTACATTATATATAGGTATAAATTTGGGTCGCCCGGAATCGGGCACTCAGGTTTATACCAACTTGAGTGGTAAGTCAAAAGTTTATTTGTCAGATGGTACTCAAGTGTGTTTGCATACCAATACTTCTCTTTCCTTAAATACTGACTTTAATGATAATTCACGTTTGGTCAATCTCTTGGGTGAAGCATATTTTGATATTAAGCATGATAAAGATCATCCTTTCGTAGTGGAGACTGAAGGTATGAAAGTGGTTGTACATGGAACAAAGTTTAATGTAACTTCGCATCCTGACTCTGCTAATACATATGTGGGGCTCGTGGAAGGCTCTGTATCATTGGAGACATCTAAAGAGCATCGTCTTATGCAACCGGGTGAAATGGCAACATTTAATAAGCTGAACAATGCTCTGTCAATTGAAAGAGGAGATGTTCACTTTATGAGTTCGTGGGCTAATGATAAGATTATATTCAAAGGAAAACCTTTAGGATACATTTGTCGGTTTCTTTCTAAGTGGTATAGTGTGAAGATTAATCTGTCTCCATCTTTGTCTGATAAATATATTTATAGTTTTACTTTACGTCATGAAACATTAGAGGAAATTGTACGTATTATGGCACGCTTGAATCCGTTAGAATACAATTTCGATGAACATAATGTGTTAACCATAAAAGAAATATCTAGTACTAACCCTTAAAAATATAATGCCTATGAAACATTGATGATATAAAAAAGGCCATCTCAAAAATCATTTTGAGACAGCCTCTCTTCTACGTGAGTTAAATTAATTATTAACCGGAGGAATGAATAAAGAATTTGGTCGTTCTGGGCATTTATTCCCCACTAGTTAACTTTATAATCTACAAAAATATGAATTTAAAGAAATATTCTGCATTTATTTTAATGCTTTTTTGTACAACCTTTCTAATGGCTCAAACAGAAAAGCGTTTTTCCCTTTCTTTCTCAAATATTCCTCTATCAGAGGCTATGCCGAAAGTAGAGAAAGCCAGTGGCTATACATTTTTTTATAATCCCACTGAAGTCAATATTAAGGTTAAAGTTAGCCTTTCCGTACAGAATGAAACTGTTCGTAAGGCTATGGATAAAATGTTGAATCCGGTTGGAATAGGTTTTGAGATAACAAATTCTCAAATCGTATTGTTTCCTAACAATAAGAAGAATACAGAAACACAAGGTAGTAAGGTGACAGTTAAAGGAAAAGTTGTCGATGCTACAGGTGAGCCGATAATTGGAGCAAATGTTGTAGAAAAAGGTACAGTTAATGGTGTAATTACAGATATTGATGGTAATTATCAATTGAGTGTTTCTAAAGGTGCAAGTATTTTAGTCTCTTATATTGGCTATGTTCCACAGACTATAAAGGCAGGAACTAAAACTGAAGTTTGTTTGGTGGAAGATTCTAAAACGCTGGATGAAGTAGTTGTAGTTGGTTTTGGTACTCAGAAAAAGGTAAATTTAACTGGTGCTGTAGCTTCTGTTTCCAGTGAAGCTCTTGCAAATAAACCAGTTGCAAATATTGGTCAGGCTTTGCAAGGCGTACTTCCTAATTTGAACGTTTCAGCAACAAGCGCTTCCCCTGGGGCTGTTCCTTCTTTTAATGTTCGTGGGGGTACTTCAATGAGCCAGGATTCAAATGGCAAATGGCAGGTTGATGAAGGTAGCCCTTTGATTTTGGTTGATGGTATACAAATGGATGCTACTTATCTTAACATGTTGAATCCTAATGATATTGAGAGCATTTCTTTATTGAAGGATGCAGCTTCAGCTGCCATTTATGGTGCTCGCGCTACATATGGTGTAATGTTGGTTACCACTAAGTCAGGTCAAAAAGAACAAAGACCTACAGTTACTTATAATTTTAGTATGCAGTGGAATACTCCATCACATCGTCCTGATATTATGGATGCTTATACATTGCAATTGGCCGAGAATGAACGTACAGAATGGACTGGTAACTCTGTCTCGGATTGGAGTATGCAGCTGTTGGAAGCCAAGAAAAAATGGATGGAAAATCCTACAGCAGAAAATGCTTGGATTTATCAGCAGGGAAGTACATCAAAATTCTCATGGGTCTCAAGCATGAATCCGTTTGAAGAAGTTGTAAGAGACTGGACACCATTGCAAAAACATACAGCTAGCATTAGTGGCGGAACAGCAAAAAGCCGCTATTATTTGTCTTTGGGATATCAGCATCAAGAGGGAATGTATAAAATAAATACAGATAAGCAAAATCGTTTTAATGGATTGATGAGTATTGATTCAGAAATCACCAAGTGGTTTAAAGTCAATGCCAAGATTAGTTATAATGTCTCTAATTTGGATGAACCATACATAAACCCACAAAAAGGGTCCTTATGGTCTGCTATGATGGGAGAACCGGAACGTAATGTGTGTGCACCGGTAAAAACTGCCGCAACAGACCCGCTAGGAGAGATGTGGACTGATAATATTATAGGTTGGTTAGCTTATGGAGCTACGAAAGAAACCAAACGTACTAATGCGGTGTTCAGCATCAATCCTACTATAACTTTGATGGATGGTTTGAGCTTGAAGGGTGAGTTCTCTTATCGTCCGAATGAATACTATTACAAAGAAGTGGTTCCAACTCGTGAGTATGTAGTAGATAATTGGACATCTACAGTGAAGACTCATACCGATCCTTCTAGTATTTTAGAACAAGTAACCCATTCTGATTATTATACTATCAATGCTTATGCTAATTTTGATAAAACATTTGGAAAACATTATGTGGGTGCTGTAGCAGGTTTTAATCAGGAGTGGTATACTTATCGTTACACAGGAGCGAAAGCTCAGGGTATTTTGACTCCTAATATCCCAGTGATAAATGCTACTACTGGCAATCAATATGCTTATGATAGTGCAGAACATTGGGCTATTCGTGGAGCTTTTGCCCGTGTTAACTATATTTTTAATGATCGTTATCTGTTTGAGTTCAATGGTCGTTATGATGGTACCTCACGTTTCCGCAAAGAAGACCGTTTTAAATTTTTCCCTTCCTTCTCCGCAGGTTGGAGAGTTTCTGAAGAATCATTTATAAAAAATAATCTTACTTGGCTGGATAATTTGAAGTTAAGAGCTTCATGGGGATCTTTGGGTAATCAGAATGTTTCTAATTATGCATATATTCCCGAGTATGGTAGTGTAGGTTTTGTAAATTGGGATATGGGGGGAAGCCGTCCAATGGGAATTTCTCCTTCGGGACTGATTTCTCCAAATTTGACTTGGGAAACAGCGACTACTATTGACTTCGGTATTGATGTGGCTTTATTGGGGAATCGTTTAGATTTTACTTTTGATTGGTATTCTCGTCGAACCAAAGATATTTTAATGGCAGGTGATAAATATCCTAGTGTCTTAGGAGCATCGGCACCTAAAAAGAATTCAGGTATATTGCGTACGAATGGATGGGAATTGAGCCTGAAATGGAAGGACCGTTTGGCTAATGGGATAAATTATGATGTAAGTTTTGTATTGTCTGACTATATAACAAAGGTAGTTCGCTTTGATGGTAATCCTAATAAATTACTTTCTTCTTTATATGCAGGTAAAACAATGGGTGAGATTTGGGGATATAACAGTTTAGGTATTTTGCAAGAAGATGATTTTATAACAGATGAAAATGGAAAACAAATATTACAAGGTGCTTCACAGTCAGATCTAGGTTCTACATGGTATCCGGGAGATCTTCGTTTTGAAGATTATGGTGGAAAAGAAGGTGATGATGAACACAGAAGTAGTGTAGGTGCAGATGGTAAAGTTTCTACAGGACAGAATACTATTTATAATCCAGGTGACCGTAAAGTTATTGGTAACAGTACTCCGCGTTTCCGTTTTGGCTTAAATGGTAATGTTTCATGGAAAAATATATCTCTTGGTATTTTCTTTCAGGGAGTTGCTAAGCGTGATGTTTGTATAACAGATCGTGCTTTATGGGGAGGAAATAATACTTCCGGAAACCGTGACACTTATAATAATTCATGGCGTCCTGACCGTACCAATGCGAAATATCATATGTATGGTAGAACTCAGAATTCAAGCATTGCACATACAGGAAATTTGTACAATGCTGCATATATTCGTTTAAAAACTTTGTCTTTGGGCTATAGCTTACCTAAGTCATGGGTTACTAAAGTAGGAATGAATAGTGTTACTTTGAATCTTTCTGGTTATAATTTATTTGAGATTTCAGGTGTGCCTGATGTCTTTGATCCGGAATCGATTTCTTCATCTTACCCGATGATGCGTTCTGTATCAGTGGGTGCACAGATTAATTTCTAATTTAAAAAATAAAAGATTATGAAAATGAAAAAATATATATTGGCGTTGGGATTAGTCTCCATGCTTATAGGATGTAATGATGATTTTATGGAACGTTATCCTTTGGATAATGTAACAGATGAAAATTTCTGGAAGACAGAAAGCGATTTGAAACTTTATTTAAATAAACTCTATCCTGCTTATATAAAAGGGCATGGTGATGGATGGTCACAAGATAAATATATTACTCCGCTTCCGGTTACAGGAAGTCCCTTGGCTTATGGTGATTTTTATTCAGATAACTGTGTACGTACAGGTAGTGAACCAAAAGAATTGGCAGGACTAAATAAAATTCCTACAGGAGCAGGAAGTGGTGGATGGAGTTGGACAAATTTACGAACGATTAATTTCTTTTTACAACGTTATCAACGTAGTGAACTTCCTGCCTACAAATTGGAACAATATGCAGGTGAGGCTTACTTTTTTAAAGCTCTTGATTATTATAAAAAAGTATTATTTTTCGGTGATGTGCCTTGGTTGACACGCGACTTAAATGTAGATTCAGAAGAATTGTATGCTCCACGTAATTCACGTGCAGAGGTTATGGATTCTTTGTTAATGTGTATTAATAAGTCTGTTGCTGGTTTGCCTCAAAAAGGGAAAGAAGAAAGTGGTCGTTTAAATAAAGATATGGCTAATTTCTTGAAAGCTCGTATTTGTTTGTTTGAAGGTACTTATCGTAAATATCATAAAGAACTGAATTTGGATGGAACTAAGTTCTTACAGGAATGTGTGACAGCTTGTAAGGAACTGCTGGGCAAATATTCTTTATATACAGATAATTCAGGAGAATCTTATTGGAAGATGTTTACAGCCTATGATTTTTCAAATAATAAAGAAGTTATTTTAGGTCGTACTTATATTGAAAATGAATTTGGACATGCTTTTCAGCGTTATTATGATCAAAATAATAGTAATCGTCAATCAATGGGAGCAACTAGAGGATTTATTGATGAATATTTGTGTATTGATGGAAGACCTATTTATGTAGGTGGTTCTGAAGGTAATTATGAGGAAAATCCAAATTTTGAAGGTTATGGTATGTGGAGAGAGTTGGAAAATCGTGACCCTCGTTTGACGCAAACTATTTGTCGTCCTGGAGAACATGTTACTATTTATGAAGGTGGTATTGTTTCTTTGGACGAAAATGGTATTAATTATCCGAAGATTAATTATAACACAAATGGTTCTACTGTAACTGGATATCGTGTTATTAAACATTGGATGGGTGACATGGAAGAGCAAGACCGTACTACCAATGGTATCCAGGCTGCTATTGAGTTCCGTTATGGTGAGTTGCTATTAATGTATGCTGAGGCTAAATATGAACTGGAAGGAACTTTGTCACAAGCAGATGTTGATATGACAATTAATGCTTTACGTGAACGAGCCGGGTTTGATTTTGTAAAATATCCAACCTCAAAATTGGTGGTAGGACAAGAACCGGCAGACCCACGTTTGGATAAAATCTATGCAGAGAAATTGGACTATCCGGTTAGTCCGCTGCTTCGCGAAATCCGTCGTGAACGTCGTGTGGAATTGGCTATGGAAAATCATCGTTATGAAGACCTGATGCGTTGGAAGGCAGGTAAGCTTCTGACCGTGCCTTTGCGTGGTATGCGGATGACTGATGAAATGCTGGAATTATATAGTGGAAAATATGAGCAGAAGGATCCAAGTAAGCCGGGAGCTGAACGTTTTAGTGCAACTAAAGCCACTGTAGATAAAGATATATTTTTAGATGAAGATGGATTTATTATCTGTTATCCGAAGAGTCCTTATAAATATACAATAAAAGGAACCCTGCCATGGGAAGACTATCGTTATTTATGGCCTATTCCTCGAGAAGAAATAACCATGAATCCACAGCTTGAGCAAAATCCGGGTTGGGAAGAGGCAGAGAATGATAAATAAATTCATTAAACTTTTTATCGTAAAAAGATGCCTTGTACCTCTTACAGGGCATCTTTTTTAATCATTTTTCTTTTTAAGGACAATATGTGTAGGTAATGGCAACAAAAATAGTAAGTCATATTCGTTTGCCTTTGTTACTTTTGCATAGTCTTCATAGACAATCTTAATTATAATTCCTTTATTTATTGAATATGAAAAACAAATTCTTAAAGACTTTCATCTTATTCTCATTATTGGCAGCAGGAGCATCCGCTCAGCCCGGTCATAAATTATTACCTGCCGAACAGGAAATTCCTTTGAACTATGGTGCCGATCGTTTGGGTAAACGTTATGACGCGGATATGCAGAAATTTCGGGACAACCGTTTGGGCGCTTTTATCCATTGGGGGCTTTATGCCATTCCCGGTGGTGAGTGGAACGGGAAAGTCTATCCGGGTGCTGCGGAATGGCTCAAGTCATGGGCAAAAGTTCCGTCGGGCGAGTGGCTGGAGTTGATGAAACAGTGGAATCCGACGAAGTTTGATGCCAGGAAGTGGGCAAAGATGGCCAAGGAGATGGGAGTTCGTTATGTGAAGATCACCACCAAGCACCATGAAGGCTTTTGCCTCTGGCCCAGTAAGTATACAGAAAACACAGTGGCCAATACTCCATACAAGAAAGACCTTTTGGGGGAAATGGTAAAGGCGTATAACGATGAGGGCATTGACGTACATTTCTATTTCTCTGTGATGGACTGGAGCCACCCGGACTGGCGTTATGATGTGAAGACGCCCGAGGACAGCGCTGCTTTCAGCCGTTTTCTGACGTTTACGGATAATCAGCTGAAGGAACTTGCAACCCTTTATCCGACGGTAAAGGACTTCTGGTTTGACGGCACCTGGGATGCCAGCATCAAGAAGAACGGTTGGTGGACGGCCCATGTGGAGCGTATGCTGAAGGAGATGCTTCCGGGCGTGACCATCAACAGCCGTTTGCGTGCCGATGACTACGGGAAACGTCATTTTGACAGCAACGGTCATTTGATGGGAGATTATGAATCCGGTTACGAACGCCGTTTGCCCGACCCGGTGAAGGACTTGAAAGTGACCCGCTGGGACTGGGAAGCCTGTATGACGGTACCCGAAAACCAATGGGGATACCATAAAGACTGGTCTCTCAGTTATGTCAAGACTCCGGTGGAGGTGCTCGAACGTATCGTTCATGCCGTGTCCATGGGTGGCAATATGGTTGTCAACTTCGGTCCTCAGGCGGATGGGGATTTCCGTTCGGAAGAAAAGGAACTGGCTAAATCCATCGGTGCTTGGATGAAGAAGAATGGCCAATGCATTTATGGTTGCGACTATGCCGGTTGGGAGAAACAGCCTTGGGGATATTACACCCGCAAGGGGTCGGATGTTTACATGGTTGTCTTTAATTGTCCTTATTCAAAGCATCTGACGGTGAAGACACCGAAGGGCACCCGGGTAGTGAAAGCCGCATTGCTGAATGGAAAATCGGTGAAGGTGGTTGAGACGGCACGGAATGAGTATAATGTGGATATGCCTGCACAGGAACCCGGCGAACCGTTTGTCATCAAACTGCAGATAAAAGAAGCAGCCGGTGTCGTGGATAAATATCGTGATGCTTTAACCTGATGAAAAAGATGAATTATATGTATAAGTTGTGGGGGACAGCACTTGCCGTGCTGTTCTCCGTTTCCGTTTCCTCCCAGATTCCTTTTACTAAGGTGGAAACGAAGAATATGATGCGTAAAGTGGCGGATTGGCAGATAGCCCATCCCAATACCGGCCATGAACATGATGACGTGTCATGGACCCACGCCGTCCTTTATGCGGGAATGGCTGACTGGGCCGAACTGAGTGAAAAGGAAGACGGTTATGATTTCTATTACCGCTGGCTGCTTCGTATAGGCAGCCGCAACCAGTATCAGCTTGGGTCATGGATGTATCATGCCGATTTTATCGCAGTGGCGCAGGTGTACCTCGATTTATATAATAAATACGGTCAGGAAAGGATGATCTGGCACACGCTGGCCCGTACCGATTGGGTGATCGGGCATCCTGCAAAAGGGAATTTGGAGCTGGACTATAGCCGTATCGAGAGCCTGGACCGTTGGTCATGGTGTGACGCCCTGTTCATGGCCCCTCCGGTGTATGCCAAGCTTTATGCGATGACCGGTGATAAGAAATATGTTGATTTTCTAAATCGTGAGTACCGGGCCACATACGATTTCCTGTTCGATAAGGAAGAGCATCTCTTCTACCGCGATTCCCGCTATTTTAATAAAAAAGAAGCCAACGGCAAGAAAGTGTTTTGGGGCCGTGGCAATGGCTGGGTATTGGGCGGACTGAGTGAAATCTTGCAGGCCTTGCCTGCAAAGGACAAGCACCGCCGTTTCTATGAGGACCTGTTTGTCACTTTGTCTGCGCGCGTGGCCGAGTTGCAGAGCAAGGACGGCTACTGGCATGCCAGCCTGCTCGACCCCGAATCTTATCCTTCTCCCGAAACCAGTGCGACCGGTTTCATTGTTTATGCACTGGCATACGGCATAAACGAGGGCTTGTTGGATAAGGATAAGTTTACTCCCGTTGTGGTGAAAGGCTGGCAGGCTATGCTTGATGCTGTCTCTGCGGAAGGTAAGCTGGGCTATGTGCAGCCCATCGGGGCCGACCCTCGCAAAGTGACCCGCGAGATGACAGAGGTGTACGGCGTAGGCGCTTTCCTGCTGGCCGGGAACCAGATTTATAAGATGGCACAATGATTGAATTCTCAAAGTTTAAACGAATATTTTTGTATAGATGAATAAATTAGTAAGTCTGTTGCTTGCCGGTCTGTTTGTTTGCGGTAGTGGCGTCGCCCGCGATGTCACCTCTTTCAACACGGGCTGGCAATTCAAGAAAGGCCCTTTTTCAGCCGATGCGATGAAGGCGGCTTCCCAATGGGAGGGTAAATGGGAAACAGTGGACATCCCGCATACATGGAATGCCCGGGATATGCAGGTTCGGTATAATAATTTCTATGAAGGGGTGGGCTACTACAAGAAAAACTTTTTCTGTCCCGGAGAGTTGAAAGACAAGCGTGTGTTTTTGCGTTTTGAAGGGGTAGGGGCCTGTTCGGAAGTGTATGTAAACGGCAGGTTGGCAGGGACGCACAAGGGCGGCTATTCAGCTTTTGTGGTTGAAATCGGTCCTTCGCTGAAACCCGGCTCGGATAATGAAATCGTGGTGAAGGCCGACAACCAGTCCCGTCCCGATGTCATTCCGGTGAACCATGTCCTGTTTGGCGTTTATGGAGGCATCTATCGTCCGGTGTGGCTGGTCGTGACCGGCAAGAGCAGCATCGCCGTTAATGATTGTGCTTCCTCCGGCGTTTATATCACTCAGAAGAATGTATCGAAGCGTTCGGCCGACATTGCCGTAAAAGTCAAATTGGATAACGCCGCGTTGCATCCTGTTCCCGTGGTTCTCGAAAACACGATTTACACTCAGGAAGGCAGGAAGGTTGCTTCCCAAAAACAGAATATCGAGCTGACTCCCCACGGCATACAGGCTTGTGTGGCTAACTTCAAGCTGAACCATCCCCATTTGTGGCAGGGGCGGGAAGACCCTTATCTTTATAAGGTGGTTTCGCGCCTGATGCAGGATGGAAAGGTGATTGACGAAGTGGTCCAGCCTTTGGGGGTCCGTAAGTATGAGATTATAGCCGGTAAAGGTTTTTATCTGAACGGAGAGAAATATCCGATGTATGGAGTCTGCCGTCACCAGGACTGGTGGGGCCTGGGAAGTGCCTTGAAGAATGAGAACCACGACTTCGACCTGGCACAGATCATGGATGTGGGTGCCACCACCGTCCGTTTTGCCCATTATCAGCAGTCGGATTACTTGTATTCCCGTTGCGACTCCCTGGGGCTGATTGTCTGGGCCGAGATTCCTTTTGTGAACCGTGTCACCGGTTATGAGGCAGAGAATGCGCAAAGTCAGCTTCGCGAATTGATCCGTCAGAATTTCAATCATCCTTCCATCTATGTATGGGGGTTGCACAATGAGGTATATCATCCTCACGAATATACATCGCAGTTGACTGCCGCTCTTCATGACCTTGCCAAGACGGAAGATCCCGACCGCTATACGGTTTCGGTGAATGGTTACGGGCACATGGAACATCCGGTGAACCTGAATGCCGATATTCAGGGTATGAACCGGTACTTCGGATGGTACGAAAAGAAAATTCAGGATATTGATGCATGGGTGGAAGGCCTGGAAGAGAAATATCCGTACGAGAAACTGATGCTGAGCGAATATGGCGCCGATGCCAATATTTATCATCAAACTGAATATCTGGGACAGTCCCTTAACTGGACCAAGCCTTATTATCCTGAGACTTTCCAAACAAAGACTCACGAATATCAGTGGAGTGTAATAGCCAGGCATCCTTATATCATTGCTTCCTATTTATGGAATATGTTTGATTTTGCTACGCCCATGGCTGACCGTGGGGGCATCCCCGGACGTAACATGAAAGGCCTGATGACTTTCGACCGTAAGACGAGGAAGGATTCCTACTTCTGGTATAAGGCGAATTGGAGTAAGGAACCTGTCCTGCACCTGACCCAACGGCGCAATGTGGATCGTGAAAAGCAGGAAACTTCGGTAACGGTCTACTCCAATATCGGCATGCCGAAGGTCTTTCTGAACGGTCGGGAGCTGCAAGGCGTCCGTAAAGGCTATACCGATGTGCACTATGTTTTCGACCATGTAACGCTGGGTGACGGAAAGAATAGGCTGAAGGCTGTTGTGTCCCGCGATGGTAAAGAGTATACGGATGAAATAGAATGGAACTATTCCGGCGAGAAGAACAGAGGTACGGAAGCCTACGAGAACAAGAACGAGCATTTCGGCCTGTAGAGTGAGTGTCGTTTTAAACTGCTTTCACACGAATTGGAATGTAATGTATTGTCTGCCAGCTGTTTATTGTGAAAGACGAGCGTTTTATGTGTGAAAGCAGATTTCACAAACTTCAGTCGGGCAGAGATTTGTGACAACTTTCTTTCAAAAAAACACTTTCACCTTTTCCGAAAAGACCTTGGAATTTTCGGAAAAGAAGGAAGTGTTTTTTAAAAAGACTTCCTTCTTTTTGGGAACTTTTTACTTGAATCGTGAAGTATCTACCGCTTCATGTTTTTTTTCTTTGTAACTTCCGAACTTATAGCTGAAAGTCAGCATAATATGACGGGAATAGCTATTATTGTGCATATCCATATACTGTCCTCGGTTTCTCAATTTGATATCTATATTTCCTTGCATCGAATTGAATATATCATCAGCTTTTAGCACTAAACCGGCTTTTTGATTGGCAGAGTTCCAACGTATTCCGGCATTGACAGCCCATACATGACTCAGTGCATAGCTTCCCTGAATGGAGGGACTCAGATAGAGGCCGGTCAACTCCATACGGATATCGGGATGATTAGAGAGAGTGACATTGTTTTGCAGTATCCCTAGGTAGGTCCATTTGCTGTGGTTAAAAGAAATATCAAAAAAATTGTCACATTTGGCTTGATGATATTCGGCTTGAAGAGTAGCGCGTCCCTCTGCTCGATTGCCTATTTTGAATGGGATGATAGCTGTTGCTGAGAAGCTCTGCTGATAATCCCAATTCAATGTTTTATAAATCAAGGCCAGCCGTTCGGTACTTTGATAGGCCAGTTGGTCGAACCTGTGGAGTTCATGGTCGTAGGCCATGCTGAAAATATATTTATTCTTCAGGATATAATTCAGGTTGAGCGAATAATCTGTTGATGGCTTCAGCATCGGATTACCCTGAACTTCTTCGTAGCCACTGATATATCCGGTGCTTTCGCTTAAATCCCAGTAATCGGGATAAGTCTTGTCCGAAGTAAACGAGAGTTGCAGGATATGTGCGGGCTCTACCACATAAGTCACTGCTGCTGTTGGATAAATCGACCAGGCATGATAATTGCTCATCTTATAATACTCTCCGGTTACGGAAGCATTGAATGAAAACCGTTCTCCCATGCTTTTGCTGAATCCGGCGTATAGGTCACAGGTGTATTCCTTGTAACGGTTGTCCGTATTTAGTTGGTCCATGCCGGTAGTGCCAGCAGGGTGATAAAACTGGGTGTTGTGGTCGTTGGCATAGGTCAATGAAGCTCCGTAGCTCAGCGTGCCCATATTGTTTATGGCATGCTCCCGGTCCATGTATATTTTCCAGCGGTCTATGTTTTGGCCGCTCGTGATTTGGAAACGGCTGGTGTTTTCTTCTCTGTTCTTATTAGTAAAATCCTGATTGCTTTCCGACCGGTAAGAAGTATAGTTCACTCCGGCTTTCAGTCCGGCAGGCGACGCATAGTCTAGTGCCAGATTATGCATTTGCTTGTTAGCTTTGGTGCGATTGTCAGATGTGGCAAAGTTTCCATCAGAAACTGTATGGCCTCTTTGGTCGGGAGTAAAGGCACTTGTATAGGCCAGACTGATGTTACTTTCTTTATTGGTCTTATATTCGGCCCCTACGCGAATATGGTGCGTCATTCCTTTATTGTCAATGATTCCTTGTTGGTGGATATCATATATCTTGTTGTTCAGGGTATGGCGGGAATAGGTGTTCGTCTTTTGTCTGTGCCGGCGGTATTGAGTGTTATACAGAAGGTCTATATTCCATTTCGGATGGGTATATAACAGGTTGAGACCACCCTGTGCACCATTCTTGTAGTCGTGCAGGTATCCGGCTTTTACTTCCCCTTTCAGTCCGCTTTCTCCGGTACGATATCCTTTCAGAATCAGATTGATGGCTGCTCCTCTGACATGGTATTGAGGAGGGGCGCTATACATCACTTCGGCTTTTTCCACACGCGAGGCCGGTGTGTTTTTCAACAGATTGACCAGTTGTTCATAGCTCATCGTAGTTGGTTTACCGTTTAGGATAATGCTGAGTCCGGGTGTTCCTGCCAGTGAAAGATTACCGTTGATTTCCTGCACACCGGGAAGTTGTTGCAGACTTTCGTAAGCATTGTTCACCACCTTATGTTCGATCAGTCGTGACAAATCATAAGAGAGTTTTCCTTCTTCTACCTTCACAAGCGGTTGCTCTCCTTTTATCACCACTTCGTCCAGTGTATAGTCTTTGCCTGACAGGACAATCGTGCCTGTATCACTACCCGTTCCTTCTTGTTGGCGGGTGGTGTATAAAATGTGTTGGAATATCAACCGATATTGTGCCGGTTGCCGGTTGAACCGGAAGCATCCGGTACTGTCTGTGATGAGGGCATCTACAAAAGTGGAGTCGATGCTCTGCAATATTACCGTGGCTCCATCAATGGGATGTGCTTCGGCGTCTGTTACTTTCCCGCTGATAGTTTGTGCTGTGGCTGTTCCTGCCAAAGAGATTAGAAATAATAATGTGCCGATAATAATTTGTTTTTTCATATTCGTTGGTTTTTAATATTTTCTTTAACTTTGACGAAACAAAAGTAGAGCTACTTTTTTTCATACGTGGTTAATGGTAGGTTAATGTTAGGTTAATATGAATTTGAAGGAAGTAATGATATGAAAATAAAGCATATACGATGGATGGCAATTGTTGGTTTGCTGGCTATTTTCGGCTTGCAATATGTTTGGCTTGTCAATACCTATAAGCTAGCGAAAGAGAGCATTCAGTTTAGGAGCAATGAAGTTTTCAAAGATGCTTCTATGCAAGAACTCTTCCATCGCATGGAGGAGCTGAAAGCGGAGTTGAAAAAGAAATATGCAGTTCAAGATACCATTGTAGGGGTGAAAGTGGAGCTGGATAATGATCATGATGTTGCTGAAAGCGGGATTTTGAATGATAATGCCAATCAATGGCTGATGTCTAATATGTATGTTTCTATCCAGGAAGCTGTGGTAAAGAAATATGAAGTATCTGTTTCTTTGGCAGATTTGGATTCTATCTATCGGGCGAACCTGCTTATGGAAGGTATTGATGCAGAGGTGGTTTGTTGTATTACTGATTCTTCGGGAAATATTCTCAAGAGCTCCCGAGCGTTATGGATGAGGGGGAATGATATGCTGAAGACTCGGTTATATCCCACTAATTGCAAGCGTACGGAAAATCTGCAGGCTTTTATTGTTAATCCTTATTGGGTTATCTTTCAGAAAATGACCTTGCTATTGATTGCCACTGTGATAATGATGATATTGATTATCGGTTGTATTGTCTATCAGATTCGTATCATTGCCCGTCAAAATAAAATAGCTAAGATCCGCGAAGATTTTTCTTATGCGCTGATTCACGATATGAAAACACCTATCAGCAGTATTTTGATGGGGATTCAAATATTAGAGACCGGTAAGTTGGATACTCGTCCTGAAAAGCGTGCCAAGCTTTTTCATATTTTGAAAGATGAAAGTGAACATCTGTTAGCGTTGACAGAGAAGGTTTTGACACTTTCGAAATTGGAAAATCATCAACTGAATCTTTTTCGCGAAATGCTTTCGTTACGTAGTATGTTGGATGACTTGATTGAAAAGTTTTCTGCTAAGGCGGACAAGCCGGTACATTTCAGTTTAGCTCTTGAAGCGGAAACGGTTGTGGCGGATGGTGAGTTTCTGAAGGAAGCAATCAGCAATCTGATTGATAATGCTATTAAGTATTCGGGGGCTTCAGTTGCTATTATTATCTCTTCTTTCTGTAAACCGGATGGCGCGGTTGTCATCAAGGTAAAAGATAATGGTTTTGGTATTCCTTTGAAAGATCAAAGTCGTATATTCGAAAAGTATGAGCGTGCATCGGCTACAGAACGCAGTCGGAAAGGCGGAGCATCTGGTTTCGGATTGGGATTGAACTATGTATTCCGTGTTGCCGAGGCTCATGGCGGAACGGTGGAAGTAGAGAGTATTGAAGGAGAGTATAGCGAATTTTCTCTTTCTCTGCCTCAAAAAGAGTTTTTGGACAGTGTGGAAGAAAAGTGATAATGGATTTGGAGCAAATAGGAAAAAAATAGGAGATGAAGTTATGATAAAGTTGTTGTTGGTAGAGGATGACGCTAATCTTTGCTACATTATCCGTGGTGGTTTGGAAGATATGATAGGAGGTTATGAAGTGACGACTGCTGCGGATGGGGAGGAGGGGTTGAAAATATGGAAAGAGCAACATCCTGATGTGATTGTTTCGGATATTGAAATGCCTGTAATGGACGGTTATGAGATGGTGAAACGTATTCGCGAACTGGATGGGGATATACCTATTTTATTTACTTCGGGGCGTGTCTCACCCAAAGATGTGGTAAAAGGTTATGAACTGGGTGTGAATAATTATATCAAGAAACCTTTTCTGGCTGAAGAGTTGGATGCGCATATCGGGGCACTTCTGAAATTGAAACAGGGGGTAAGTGCCAAAAATGAGAGTGAAACGTATAGAATAGGTGAGAGCTATGTGTTCGATGCTGCTCATGCGATATTGAGATATCTGGTTTCGGGAGTGGAGAAGACGCTGACAGAACGTGAAGCTGGTCTGCTGAAAATGCTTTGCGTCAAGATGGGAGAAGTGGTGAAGCGAGAGGTTATTCTTTCTACTTTTTGGGAGAAAGAGGATGATTATTTTGCATCACGCAGTTTGGATGTTTTTGTTACACGGCTTCGTAAATTGTTGATTGAAGATGAAAAAGTGCAGATAAAGACTTTAAAGGGAGTAGGAATCAGTTTGGTTTGTTTACCGTAGGGGGAGGATTGGAATCCTCCCTCCCTATAGGTGAATAAAAATATTATCGGTAGATTTTTAGAACTTGTAGGCTACCCCGATATTGAATACGCCTTGGTCAAAATCACTGATAATTTGATATTTGATTTCGAAGTTTATCATCCATTGTGAGTTAAGGTCGAATTCTGCACCGGCTCCTAAATTAGCTCCAAACTTACCTTTATTTCCACTTAAGTCCATTCCATCGATTTCACCTAAATCCCAGTGCCAATTAGTGTAGGTCAATCCGAAGAGAGGGTAAAGACGTGCACCGCTTGCAACAGGAAAGAGATAGTGAGCATTAACGTTGAAGTCGAACATATCAACCCCGTCATTTTTGAAGAAATAATCTACGGAAGGTTCCAGCCTGAGTGCATCAAGAATGTTGTATTGGTATTTAACGCCGATACCTACACTTTCGATTTCAGTCCCATAACCTAAATGAAAGCCAAATGCTTGTTTGCCTTGTTGAGCATGAGCACCGCATACAAATAATACCAGCATGCAGGCAAGAATAAATAATTTTTTCATAATCAATAAATTAGAAATTAATAATTAGTTTGTTTTTGGGTTATTATTTATTTGTCTCATTTATTTCTTCATCTTTAAACCAAGAAGCATACATCAGATAACCGTTTGCAATCTTTTCATTCAGTTCTCGACTTTGTTCGGGCGGAATTTTTTTGATGAACTTGGCGGGAACACCTGCCCAAAGACTTCCCGGTTCGATGATGGTATTGCTCAAGACTAGGGCTCCGGCAGCTACAATAGCTCCTTCACCTACTATGGCGTGGTCAAGTACGGTTGCTCCCATACCTATCAGCGCACCGTCTTTGATGGTTGCACCGTGAATGGTAACGTTATGTCCCACAGATACATTGTTGCCGATTTCGACTACCGATTTCTGATAAAGAGTATGTAGTACGCTTCCGTCTTGGATATTAACACGGTTACCGATACGGATGGCATTAACATCGCCACGCAGTACAGCATTAAACCAGATACTGCAATCGTGTCCCATTATAACATCGCCAATGATGGTGGCATTATCGGCCAAATAGCAGTTTTCTCCAATTTGAGGTGTAAATCCTCTTACCGATTTTATAAGTGCCATAATTCTTTCTTAACGTTTTAAAGGTGAGGTCTTTTCTTTTAACCACTCCTGCTCTTCTTTATTCAATTGAGGACTTAGCCGGCTATATACCATTTTATGGTATTCATTGAACCAGTTGATTTCTTCGTCGGTCAACATATCGGTCACAATGGCTTCTTTGTCGATGGGACAGAGAGTAAGCGGTTCGAATTTCATGAAAGAGCCGAATTCACTCTCCATGGCAGGCACTATCAGCAACGTGTTTTCGGTGCGGATACCGTGACGGCCGGCTTTGTAAATGCCCGGTTCGTTGGTTACCGTCATACCCGGACGGAGAGTAGTGGGCATATGGTTCATCCTGATTTGGTGAGGCCCTTCGTGTACACAGAGGAAATGACCGACACCATGCCCTGTACCGTGAAAATAGTTGATACCCGCTTTCCACATGGCTTGACGCGCTAAAACATCAAGCTGTGTTCCGCAGGTTCCTTCAGGAAATACAGCGTTCTGCAATTGAAGGAAGCCTTTCAGTACCAATGTATAATCTGTTTTCTCTTCATCACTGAGAGGACCGAGCACAATAGTACGCGTAATATCGGTTGTTCCATCCAGATATTGTGCGCCACTGTCCAGCAGTAACATACCTTCGGGTTTCAAAGGAATATCTGTTTCGGGAGTTGCTTCGTAATGAACGATAGCTGCATGTTCTTTATATCCGGCAATCGTATCAAAGCTGATTCCTTTAAAATTCGCTTGTTCGGCACGCAATTCATATAGTTTCCGGTCGACACTCAGCTCGGATTCATTTCCGGCAGGAACTGCCTCTTTCAGCCACTTCAGAAATTTAACCATAGCTATGCCGTCGCGTTCCATGGCATGGCGAAAACCATTTATTTCAGTTTCGTTTTTCACGGCTTTCAGAAGGCTGACGGGAGAAGGAATTTCCATTATCTTATGTCCGGTGTCAATACCGTGGCTGCTCGGATAGCCGGCAGCATTAAAAAGTTTCATATTGAGGGTTGGAGATACCTGAATGTTCTGACGTACATTTTTGATGTCGCTCTCTATCTTATTATAGGATTTAATGGTAACTCCGTTCTCTTCCAAATAGGTTTTGACTTCAGGAGAAAGTTTTTCTTCTATTATATATAAGGTAGCTTCCTTTTGAGTTATATGCATATAACTAATGAATACGGGGTTACAATGCACATCGCTTCCTCTCAGGTTCAGTGTCCATGCAATCTCATCCAAGGCGGATAGTAAGATACTTTGGCAGTTATTTTTGTGTATCTCCTCTCTGATGAGTTCTATTTTCTTTCGACAGGAAAGTCCGGCATATTTTTCTTCTAATATGAATACAGGTTCGGATGGCAACGCGGGTCGATCCTCCCATATTTCGTCAAAAGGGTCGGTAACACTTTTCACTTGGATTCCTTTAGGAGAACAAGCCTCATAAAGAGATTCTTTAAAATCGATTCCGTTTACCCATCCGTCCATTCCGATGATGTCTCCTTCTTTAAGTTCTTTAAAAAGCCATTCGGCAATAGAAGGAGTTTCTGGCATACGTTCTTTAAATAAAGTTATGTCTGTACCCTCCAGTTGCTCGGCAGCTTGCAGAAAATAACGGGAATCCGTCCATAATCCTGCCTTTTTCATAGTGATGACCGCTGTACCTGCCGATCCGGTGAAACCGGTCAGCCATTTGCGGGCTTCCCAATGCGAGGCAACATACTCACTATTATGAGGATCGGTGGTGGGGAGTATAAATGCTTGTATACCATTTCCTTGCATGAATTTACGCAAAGCAGCTACTCTTTGTTTAATTTCCAATTTCATTGTATTGTGGTTTATAATAACTTAAACTCAATGACAAAGATACAATTTCTATGTTATTTAAGATAAATATTTGCGGAAAGTTTTGTAAATAAAGAAAGTATGT
>ERZ860023.90-NODE-90-length-58268-cov-1.859482_pt1 | contig 58268 bp, 60 predicted proteins | sample MGYA00509983_ERZ860023 | MGnify/ENA primary metagenome ERZ860023 (study PRJEB30046, sample SAMN00715180) | human gut metagenome | study: EMG produced TPA metagenomics assembly of the A metagenome-wide association study of gut microbiota in type 2...
TGAATATCACGATACGGTCTGATAGCTTTTGCATCTTCGCTTGATCAGATCGGTCCGGTCGCTAAGGACGCGCATGACTGCGGTATAATTCTCAACGCAATCGCCGGATATGATCGTCACGACGGCACAGCTTCAAAAAATCCGACAATAGATTATACGTCTGCAATCGGAAAAAGCATGAAGGGCGTTAAAATCGCGCTTCCAAAGGAATTTTACGGCGAAGGCATTGACCGCGAGGTTGCCGACGCAGTTATTGCAGCCGCAAAAAAATATGAGGAAATGGGCGCAGAACTGATAGAATGCAGCATGCCAAGCCTTAAATACGCCGTTCCGGCATATTATCTTATTTCTTCAGCCGAAGCTTCGTCTAATCTTTCAAGATATGACGGTATAAAATACGGACATAGAAGTGAAATCGGAGAAAACTTCAACGAGCTTATCTGTAATTCCAGATCCGAAGGATTCGGAAGCGAAGTAAAGCGTAGAATACTGCTGGGAAATTACGCCCTTTCAAGCGGATACTATGACGCATATTACGGTAAGGCGCTTGCGTTAAAGCAGAAAATTTCCAATGAATACGACAATATCTTTGAAAAATGCGATATTATCCTGACTCCGACCGCTCCTTCCACAGCGTTCGGAGCAGATGAAAATATAGCGGATCCGGCTAAAATGTATAAGGCGGATATATGTACCGTCACCGTTAATATAGCCTCTCTTCCCGCTATATCTACAACATGCGGTTATAACACCGAAGGAATGCCTATAGGTATGTCTGTTATCGGAAAAAAATTCGACGAGGCCGCGATTATCGGAGCCGCCGACGCTTTTGAACGCATATTCGACTATAAGGCGCCGAAGCTTGTCTGATTGGAGGGTAAATAATAATGTCATCATATATTCCAGTAATTGGTCTGGAAATCCATGCGGAGCTTCTGACCAAATCTAAGGTTTTCTGTACCTGCAACGCTGAATTCGGAGGAGATCCGAATTCAAGATGCTGTCCGGTCTGCACAGGCATGCCCGGAACTCTTCCGGTAATAAATCAGACGGCGGTAGAATACGCGGTCAAAGCAGGTTTTGCTCTTGGATGCGATATAAATAAATTTTCCGTATTTGACCGTAAAAACTATTTCTACCCCGATCTTCCAAAAGCATATCAGATTTCGCAGCTTGAAAGACCTCTTTGTATAAACGGTATCGTACCTATCGAAGTAAACGGAAAGAAAAAAAATATAAGAGTAAACCGTATACATCTTGAAGAGGACGCGGGAAAATTAGTACACGACGATTTTAACGCAGTATCGCTTGCAGACTATAACCGCTGCGGCGTTCCATTGATAGAAATCGTTACGGAGCCGGATATTTCTTCCGCTGAAGAAGCTAAGGCTTTTTTTGAGAAAGTAAGCCTTTTGCTTCAATACGCCGGTGTCTGCGACTGTAAAATGGAGCAGGGTTCGCTGCGCTGCGACGTAAACGTTTCAATTATGAAGCCGGGAGACAAGGAGTTCGGAACAAGAACGGAATGCAAAAATCTGAATTCTCTAAAATCAATCGGACGCGCAATTGAATACGAAATTAAAAGACAATCAAGACTGCTCGATATGGGAAAGCGCGTAATACAGGAAACCAGACGCTATAACGATAACAGAGGCGAAACAACCTCTATGAGAACAAAAGAGGACGCACATGATTATCGTTACTTCCCCGAGCCGGATATATTGCAGGTAAATTTCACGGACGAAATGCTCGATAATATAAAATCATCGCTTCCGGAAATGCCTCACAAACGGCTTGACAGATACACAGAACAATACGGTCTGTCGGAAGTCGACGCTAAAATCCTCGTAAATCAGAAGACCGTTTCTGATTTTTACGATCTGGCGGTCGGCGCGTATAACAATCCAAAAAGCATAGCTAACTTTGTAATTGTCGAGCTTCTCAGACGTGTAAATCTCGGAGAGGTAACAATGGAAAGCCTTCCATTTACAGCCGACGCCTTTGCAAAGCTCGTTGAAATGGCGGACGCAGAAAAGGTATCCAAAAACGACGCAAAGGCTATACTGCGTGAAATGATAGCGTCCGGAAAATCTCCGGAGCAAATTGCAGATGAAAAAGGAATGCTTATCGTAAACGATATGTCAAGAGCGGCAGAAACAATTGAAGAAATTCTCTCCGCCAATAAACAGGCTGTTGAACAATACGTCAGCGGAGAAATAAAGGTTTTTGGATTCCTGATGGGACAGTGCTCAAAGAAATTAAAGGGCGTATGCACTCCAAAGGCTATAAAAGAATTATTGGAGAAGAAATTAAAATCATTGTCTGATAAGCCGGTTTCAAATCAATCAGATAATAATAACGACAAAAGCGAAGAGGATATTAAAATAGGCCTTAAGGCTTATGAGAATCCTAAAGCTTATAAGCCGTCGTCGTCAAATAATATAATGCAGATAAGCCCCGACAAGCTAAAAAAAGAATTCGAGCTTTCAGACGCTTTAAGCAATATAGGAAAAGATATTACAATCGACTGCTGCGTTTACAAAATCAGGAATATGAGCGAATTCTCATTTATAGTTGTCAGAACGGGAAGATACCTTCTTCAGACAATATATTCCGGTGAAAACTGCACGGACAGTATTGATGGACTTAAAGAAGGATTTTTTGTTAATATCACCGGTACTGTAACTGAAAATGAAAAAGGCTACAACGGAATTGAAATCATCCTAAAAAGCATTTCTCTTATATCTAATCCGGCGGAAGAATACCCGCTTCACGTTCCTAACAGACGTCTCGGATGTACCCTTGACATTAATCTGAATAACCGTTCAGTCGCATTAAGAAACGCATACGAGCGAGCAATATTTAAGCTTCAGGAGGGCGTATGCAACGGATTCAGAGAATTTATGCTTAAAGAAAACTTCACAGAAATCCATACGCCCAAAATAGTGGCTCAGGGAGCGGAAGGCGGCTCAAATATATTCCATCTTGAATATTTTGATAAGCCGGCATTTCTGAATCAGTCTCCGCAATTTTACAAGCAAACCGCTGTCGCATTCTTTGACAGGGTTTTTGAAATAGGACCGGTTTACCGTGCGGAAAAGCATGCTACCTCAAGGCATATTAACGAATATATCGGGCTTGATTTTGAAATGGGCTATATAGACAGTATGTATGACGTTATGTCAATGGAAACAGCAATGCTGAAATATGTAATGGACTATTTAAGAAATAATTATGCTCATGAAATTGAAATTCTCGGAGCCGACATTCCGGTTATAAACGAAATCCCCTGTGTTACTCTCCTCGAAGTTAAGGGAATACTTGGAAGCAAAGGCTCAAAAAACAAGCTGGATCTTGAGCCGGAGGACGAAGTTGCAATATGCGAATATGCAAAGGAAACCTTTGAAAGCGATTTTATTTTTGTAACTCACTTCCCTTCCTCAAAACCGCCGTTTTATGCTATGAATGACAGAGAGGATCCGCGTCTTGCCTATAAATTCGATCTGCTTTTCCGCGGTCTTGAAATCACCAGCGGAGGTCAGCGTATCCATGATTATAACGAACAGATTGAAAAAATGAAAGCTCAGGGACTTAATCCGGACGACTTCAGATATTATCTTGAGGCTCATAAATACGGCCTGCCGCCCCACGGCGGTCTCGGTATAGGACTTGAAAGACTCGTTATGAAGATTATCAACGCTCCTAACGTAAGAATGTGCAGCATGTTCCCGAGAGACATAAACAGGCTGCTGCCGTAATTATAAAAAAACGCTTGACATTTAATGAACTGTGTGCTATAATGTTAAAGTTGTTAAAACAAATCGTATTCTAAAGACAGTTGGTGGAGAAATCCGTAAATCCAGCCGAGGAATGTGCATTAAAATGATATTTTATGCCCTTTTCCTCTGTGAAAAGGGCTTTTGCATTATTCTTTTGATACGGTTATAAAATAATCGGAGGTGAAACTATAATGCCAAGCGAAAAGGTATTGGAAGCTAAGAAGGCTAAAGTCGAAAAGCTTACTGAAATTCTCAAAAATGCTGTTTCCTTCGTAATCGTAGATTATAAGGGAATAACTGTTGAAGAAGATACCAAGCTCAGACGTGAACTGCGTGAATCCAACGTACATTACACCGTTGAAAAGAATTCGATGCTGCGTTTTGCGCTTAAAAACGCAGGTATTGAAGGTCTTGACAATGTTTTAGAGGGTACTACGGCTATCGCCGTTTCAAACGACGATCAAACTGCTCCGGCAAGAATCCTCGGAAAATTTGCGTCGGAAACTGACGGCAAATTCAATCTCAAGGCAGGCATGGTTGAAGGTCAGATCTATGATGAGCAGGGCGTTGTCGCTCTTTCAAAGATTCCTTCAAAGGACGTTCTTCTGGCTCAGTTGGTCGGTTCCTTACAGGGCCCTATCCAGAAGCTTGCCGCTCTGCTCAAGGCTGTTGCGGACAGCAAAACAGACGAAGCGGCTTAATATTTATTATAACGTTTTATTTATTCGAAATCAAGTAAATTAAAAGGAGATTATTATCATGGCTTCAGAAAAAACTTTAAAGTTTATTGAAGATATCAAAGCTCTGTCAGTTATGGAACTGGCTGAACTTGTTGACGCTATTCAGGAAGAATTCGGTGTAACAGCAGCCGTTGCTGCTGCTCCTGCTGCAGGCGGCGCTGCTCCTGCTGAAGAAAAGACAGAATTCGATGTTATTCTTGCTTCCTTCGGCGATGCAAAAATGCCTGTTATCAAGGCTGTTAAGGACGCTCTTGGTCTTGGACTTAAGGAAGCTAAGGAAGTTGTTGAATCAGCTCCTAAGGCTCTCAAGGAAGGCGTTTCCAAGGCAGAGGCTGAAGAACTCAAGACAAAGCTTGAGGGCGCCGGCGCTACTATCGAAATCAAGTAATTTACTGCATATTTTTATATGCTTATCCCCCGTTTGCTTTGGCAGACGGGGGATTTTTAATAGTATATAACGCATTATAAAAGAATATTTACCGCCATAATCATAACTGTTCCGGGAACTCCCAGAATAAGAGCAACAGCCGTGTTAAAGAGATTCACAGGCGGTGCGTATCCTAAGCTTCCTCCGAAATAATGCAGAAATACCAGAGCGACGCAGCCGCTCAGCATTCCCGATAACGCCGACCTTGCCGTATGCTTTCTTTTAGAATAAAATATAAGCATTATAATTCCGGCTACAATCCATATCGCTTTAAAAATCGTTTCATTCATTATTCTTCTCCATTTACATTAAAATATATCCCAGCGCCAAAAGCAGTTTAAGATCCGCGCCTTCCTTTGCCAATATAACTATCAGCGCTATTATAATTATCTTGTCATTGTCAAGCTTACCGTCAGGAAAGATTCCGGATAATAAACCGTTTAGTCCCCCTGTTGAATTCTTCTTTACCTCCTGTGGCGGAGTATCCGCTTTTTTTCTTTTATCCTGTCCCGACGCAGGCTCTTGAGTATGGGAAGCCGGCATTTTTGCAGCTTGTACATTATTTTTATCAATTCTGTTCTGTCTGTGCATCTCCCTTGTTCTTCTCAGAGCGTCCTGCCGCATAAAATTCATTTCAGACTGACTGTAATTCAATACCGATTCCCTTCCCTTCATAAAATATCGCTAAGTATTCCGCTGTCCTTCAAAACGCTCCATACTGCTAAAAGTTTAAGTATTTTTACCGCTTTATCTACCTTTTCCTGACGTTCTTCCTTCAATAAGGGACGAAGGGCAAGCAAGAGCTCCGTATTCTTGTCATTAGATACAGAGCTCATAACCTGACCTATCATTAAAAGCTTGCTTAGATCAAAATCAATTCCCTGTTTAGACGAATCGTCTTCCTTATCTTCATTAGCCTCAGCTTCGTCAGAGCAGCCGTCCTCTGTTCCATTCTGTTCAGAGGAGGGAAACAGTGAAGCGGCAAGCTCGCTTAACTGCTTCATACTTTCCTCGTCAGACAGCACCTCCTGAATTTTTCCCATTAAATCATCCATTTTCCGGAAGCACCCTCCTCTTCACTGTTTTCCAAGCTCCGGTCTTATTATTTTTCGCCAGTCATTTTCTTATATAAAGCCTGTGCCTGAGGCGTTGAAATCAGCTTTTCAATCATTTTCGGATTTTTCATTATCTGATTAAATTTTGCAGAATCGCTTTTACTCATTTTATTAAGAGCAGCGTCGAACTTGCCTGCTTCAAGCTGTTTTTTAAGCTCGTCGGCAGGTATATTCAGCTTTTTGCTGACAACGTTTAAAAGCTCATTGGCTTTTGACGGATCTATTTTTGCCATAAGTATTACCACCTTGAAAATTATTTACTGTTTCTTTTATCAAAACAGCAGAAAAACCATTGTAATTATTCTATATTTATGATATAATTTTTTTATATATAACCTGTTCATGAACAAAAGGAGCAATATTATGAAAATAATTGTCATGTCAGATTCTCATAACAGCTTTTTTTCCTTAAACAAAATCTTTTTTAACTATCATGCCGATTTATATATTCATCTTGGCGACGGAGAAAGAGAACTGAATCAGATTGCGCTGACATATCCCGAAAAGCAGATCATACATATAAAGGGAAACTGTGATTTAATGAGCTTAAGCGAGGATGAGCTGCTATTTTGTCCTTACGGAAAATATACTGTATTTGCCGTACACGGACATAAATACGGTGTAAAGCGCTCACTTGAAACGCTGAAGGCAGCGGCCCGGAAAAAGGGGGCCGATATACTCCTCTACGGTCATACTCACGAACGCTTCTGCTCCTATGAGGACGGCTTATATATAATGAATCCAGGAAGCACTTCATGCCCAAGAGACTGCGGCAAGGCTTCATTCGGTATCATAGAGCTGATTGATTCCGGAATTATTACAAATATAATCGACCTCTGATATTATTATATTCAAAACTCATTATACTGTTACAAAAGAAAGGAAAAAACTTTGAAAACACCATCGTTGACGGCGTCAAAAGGGAAAGAAAAATATTTGGCCGCTTTCCTGCTGGGATTCACTGCGTTTGTCCTCGTTATTCTGCCAATTATCATATATAACGGCGGATATTATATTTATTACGGCGATTATAATTCTCAGCAGATTCCATTCTATAATCATGCTCATGAATTTATAAAAAATGAAGGCGTCGGCTGGGATTGGGGCACTGACCTCGGAGCAAACTTTGTAGGCTCCTATTCGTTTTACCTTCTCGGCAGTCCGTTTTTCTGGCTGACAATACCGCTGCCTCAAGGCCTTGTTACCTTTTCAATGCCCTTACTCCTTGCATTGAAATTCGGAACCGCTTCAATGACTGCCTATGCGTTTATAAGACGTTTTGTCAGAAGCAAAAACGCCGCTTTGATAGGCGGTATGCTCTATGCGTTTTCCGGATTTCAGACATTCAATATTTTTTTCAATCATTTTCACGATGTCACAGCATTTTTCCCGCTTATGCTTATTGCTATGGAAGAGCGCATAAATAATAACAGACGCGGAGTATTTGCCCTTTCCGTCGCTCTTATGGGAATAATCAACTACTTCTTCTTTACAGGGCAGGCCGTTTTTCTGATAATTTATCTTCTGGCAAGACTTAAATCTCCGGATTTCAATATAAACTGGAAAAAATTCTTTTCTCTCGCCGCAGAAGCTGTTATAGGAGTTATGATAGCATGCGTAATGCTGATTCCGTCGGCGCTTGCAATTTTAGAAAATTACCGAATAAATGAAAGACTTTACGGACTTGACCTTATCGCCTACAATGATAAAACAAGACTGCTGAGAATAATTCAAAGCTTTTTTATGATTCCGGACGTTCCGGCAAGGCCTAATCTTTTCAGCTCCGACAGCGCAAAATGGGCTTCTATCGGCGGATATCTGCCAATGTTTTCAATGGCGGGCGTTATCGCTTTTACAAAATCAAGAAAAAAGCACTGGGCAAAAAGAATTATTATCGTGTGCGCAGTATGCGCGTTCATTCCTATACTAAACAGTGCGTTTTATACCTTCAACAGCTCATATTATGCACGCTGGTTTTATATGCCTATACTAATTATGGCTATGATGACAGCTCAGGCGCTGGACGACCGTTCGATTGATCTAAGACCTGGAATAAAAGTCTGCGTCGGCATTCTTCTTGGCCTTGCAGCAATATCTCTTCTGCCTAAGAAAGAAGACGATAAAGTAATATGGTTTAAATTTGCCAATTATCCTGCATATTTCTACTTGACAGCCGCAATATGTATAACCGGACTTATTATTCTGTGGTATATAGACAAATCCAGACGCAAGGGAAAACCGTTTATGAAAGCAGCTTTGATTTCTACAGTGGCAGCATGTATAGTATGCACCGCCGCCGTCGAATATTTCGGAGCAATACTTGGACCTTACGGTAGCATATTCGTAGAAAACGGTCTTAAGGGAAGTGAAAATCTTTCTCTTGATGATGAAGAAAGTCAGTTTTATCGGGTTGACATTTCAGAAAACTACGATAACTATCCTATGTTCTGGAATCTTCATTCAATGCGCGCTTTTCAAAGCATTGTACCCGGAAGCATTATGGAATTTTATTCTGAAATAGGCGTTTCAAGAGACGTTGCTTCAAGAGCGCCGCTTGAAAAAAACACACTGAGAGGTCTGTTTTCAGTAAAATATTACTTTGATAAAGTATATTCGGATAAAGAGGAAACTTATACCTATACAATTGATCTTCCCGGCTTTGAATTTAAGGAAAAGCAAAACGGGTTCTATGTTTATGAAAATAAATATTATCTTCCGATGGGTTTTACCTATGATAATTATATAACAGAAGACGCCGCTTCCGAATATACCGACCAGACAAAAGAAAGGATACTTCTCAGAGCTCTGATATTAAACGATGAACAGGCAGAAAAATATGATGAAATAATCACAAAACTTCCCGTTGAGAACAGCGTAGGTCTTAACGATTCAACCTACTTAGTAGACTGTGCAAAGCGTTCTGAGGAAACCTGCTCAAGCTTTGTTTACGATTCCGACGGATTTAACGCCGAGATAATTCTCGAAAATCCAAAGCTTGTATTTTTCAGCGTGCCTTACGACAGCGGTTGGACGGCATATGTCAACGGCAAGCCTGCGGACGTTGAAAGAGTAAGCTACGGATTCATGGCTGTCAAAGCGGAAGAGGGCGAAAACAATATTGAATTCCGCTATAAGACGCCAGGACTGAAAGAGGGCGCTTTGATAACGCTATGCGGTATTTTATTCCTTGGTCTTTATCTGTTCTTAACCCGCAAAAGCGCAAGGTCAAACGGCTTTTCACACTATTACGATTATGACTATCAGGAAACACTGACTCAAAAAGAAATATATGAAAATAATATTATAAATTACTATCCGGCAAATGATAAGGAGGAATAGTTATGCATCTGGAAGAAAAAACAATCGCCAGCGAAAGCGTGTATAAAGGAAAAATATTTGAGGTAACAAAGGATAAGGCTCTCCTTGAAAACGGAAGTCAGGTTCAGCGCGACGTAGTACATCACTCAGGCGGCGTCGCCGTAATTCCTGTTACTGAAAACAATGAAATACTCATGGTAAGGCAATACAGATATCCACACCATAAAGCCATGCTGGAGATTCCCGCCGGAAAAATAGAGCGGGGAGAAAAGCATTACGACTGCGGCAGACGGGAGCTGCTGGAGGAAACGGGCTGCATCTGCAAGGTATATGAATATCTCGGAGAAATTGTTCCTACACCGGCTTATGTAAGCGAGGTCATACATCTTTATATGGCGTCAGGTCTTGAATTTACCGCTCAGAAGCTTGACGAGGACGAATTTCTGGACGTAGAAAAAATACCGCTTGAAAAAGCGGTGGACATGGTTATCAAAGGAGAAATTACAGACTCCAAAACTCAAATAGGCGTTTTAAAGGTATGGCATATCATTAACAAAAAATAAGACGCCTTTAATAAGACGTCAAAGCGATATCGGCTTAACCGATATACTGATATTAAACTGCCTGAGCTTCCGCCTCAGTTACGGCAAGATGACGGCTGTAAGCCTCCAAAATCTCAGATTCTATGCTCTTGCGCGCTTCAGGGGAAATCGGGTGAACAATGTCGCGGAAAACCCCGTTGTCGTCTTTACGGCTCGGCATAGCAACAAAGAGTCTTTCATCTCCCTGAACGATTTTAATATCGTGCACTGCGAGAGTATCGTCAAAGGTAATAGAAACGATTGCCCTCAGCCTTCCTTCGGCTATTGTTTTTCTGATTTTAATGTCTGAAATATCCATCTTGCAAGATGACCTCCTTTTATGTTTACAGGGATATTATTGAACGTTCAAGGATAAAATATACATATAATGAAATATCAGTAAAAAATACGGCGGACCGCAGAGCCGTTTCAAAGCTGCGGTTACCCGATTCAGTGGGTAAAAACGAGGTTTTTAATGGACAAAAATATACTAAAGGGAAAAAAGCATATTCATTTTATAGGAATCGGCGGATCAGGTATGTATCCGCTGGCGCAGATACTTCATTCTCAGGGCTATTATCTCACAGGATCAGATAATAATGAAACTGAAACTCTTGAGGCAGTCAGAAAAATGGGAATCCCTGTTTTCCTCGGACAAAGATCTGAAAATATTGAAGGCGCGGATCTGATCGTCCACACGGCTGCTATAATGTCCGATAACCCGGAGCTTATAGCCGCTAAATCCAGCGGCGTTCCCGTACTTGAAAGAAGCGAGCTGCTCGGTATCGTAACAAGCTGGTACGATAACGCCATATGCGTTGCGGGCACACACGGCAAAACTACTACAACGTCCATGATTACACAGATACTTTATACCGCAAAGATTGATTTGTCCGCATTTATCGGCGGAAAGCTTCCATGCATAGAAGGAAGCGGTCTTGCCGGAAAAAGCGATATTATGGTATGCGAGGCCTGTGAATTTGTGGATACATTCCTAAAGCTGTATCCTGACTGCGCCGTTATACTCAACATTGACGAGGATCACCTCGATTATTTCAAAAACCTTGACAATATAATCAGATCCTTCCGCAGATTCAGCGAAATGGCGACCAAGGCGCTGATAATCAACGGCGATGATTCAAATACATTAAAGGCTGTAAGCGGCGTTGAGGGCAAGAAAATTATTTCCTTCGGTATTGGTAAGGAAAACAATTATTATGCTGATAATATAAGAAAAATATCAGGAATGGAAACTAAATTCGAAGTTTACAGAAACGGAAGTCTGCTCGGAAACGTAACTCTGCACGTTGCCGGAACGCACAATGTTTTAAACGCTCTTGCGGCCGTTGCGGCTGCCGAATACGCAGGCGTATCATTTGAGGCTATTAAGCAGGGACTTAATGATTTCAGAGGCGCAGGACGGCGCTTTGAGCTTATCGGAAAGGTAAGGGGCGTTACCATTGCCGATGATTACGCTCACCATCCGACCGAGCTGACCGCAACTCTTAAAGCTGCTATGAATATGGGATACAAAAGAGTATGGGCGGTGTTTCAGCCGTTTACGTTTTCAAGAACTTCAATTCTTTTGAACGACTTCGCCGAAGCTCTATCAATACCTGACGTCGCAGTTTTGACCGACATTATGGGCTCGAGAGAAAAAAACACATTTAATATTTTCACAAGAAATCTTGCTGAAAAAATCGATAACTGCGTATATTTCCCGCAGGATGAAACCGCCGAATATACCGATGAACGCAAGTATGAAAATTTCAGGCAGATCTGCGATTATGTCTGCGAAAACACTAAAGACGGCGACCTGGTTATTACTCTTGGCTGCGGAGACGTATATAAAGTCGCAAAAATGATTTATAAAAAATTAAAGGATTAACGCTCTTAGACGCCCGCCGTTTAAAAGAGCATTAAAATCAGAACGGAGATAGTTATGCTTAATGAAAAAGCTATGAACATTTATCAGTTCATTAAAGAATCAATAGATAACGGTTATCCGCCCACTGTAAGAGAGATATGCAGTGCGCTTAATATCAAATCCACCTCGACAGTTCACAAATATATAAACCTTCTCGTTGAAGAGGGTTATATAGAAAAATTGGACAACCATAACAGGGCTATAAAACTTAAGGGCAGCGAAAACGGAATAACCGTTCCCGTAGTAGGCAACGTTGCCGCCGGAATTCCGATAACGGCAATCGAAAATATAACCGACTATATAAGCTTTGCTGCAAACAGAAGCTTCTCAAATCCTCTTTTCGCATTGAAAATAAAAGGGGAAAGCATGATAAATATCGGTATTTACGACGGCGATATGATTATAGTAGAACAGACGAACGTCGCTGAAAACGGAGATGTTATCGTCGCTCTGGTAGACGGAGAAAACGCTACGGTCAAAACCTTTTACAAGGAAGATGGACACTTCAGGCTCCAGCCTGAAAACGATAATATGGAACCGATTATTTCCCAAAATGTGGAAGTACTTGGAAAAGTTATCGGCCTTATCAGATATTTCTGAAATTTTTGAAAATATTTTCATTTAAGTATTTTCAATTCATGAAAAATATATTATAATTAGATTATGGCTGTTAAATTATATAAAGCCTTTAAAAATTTACTTACAGAAATAAAAAGTCCAAATTGAATGGAGATTAAAATGCTAAACAGATTAAAGGTAATCATATGCGGCAAGGAATATATGCTTCAGACTGAAGAAGCTCCTAGCTATGTCTATGGTCTTGCCAAGCTTCTGGAGAAAAAAATCAACGATATTTCCTCCGGTAACAATTCCATTTCGCCTTATTCAGCGGCGATAATGGTAGCGCTTTCAACTCTTGACGACCTTAGCAAGGCTCAAGCTAATGTAGATAGTATAAGAGCACAGGCAAAGGAATATGTTGACGAAGCCGGAAAAGCCCGGATTGAGCGCGACGCTGCGCTGAAAGAAATTGACGCGCTCCGGTTAAAGCTTGAGCAGCTTGAAAAGGCAGAAAATAAATAATGGGCATTCCTGAATTACTGGCTCCGGCAGGAAGCATGGAATCTCTGACTGCCGCTCTTAGATGCGGCGCAGACGCGGTCTATGCAGGCGGAAAAAGCTTTTCAGCAAGACAGAACGCCGCTAATTTTAATAACATACAGCTTAAAGAGGCGGTAAGATTATGCCATTTGTATGGTAAAAAACTATATCTGACTGTTAATACAATTATTCTTGATAATCAGATTAAGGAATTTTCCGGCTTTATTGCCGAATCACTTGAATCAGGCGTCGACGCGTTTATTGTTCAGGATCCCGGCGCAGCTTTAATTATAAAATCAATATCTCCCTGGGCCAGACTTCATGCTTCAACGCAGATGACTATTCATTCTGTTCACGGCGCATTAACTGCCAAAAAGCTCGGCTTTGAAAGAGCAGTGCTTTCAAGGGAGCTTACAAAAACACAAATCGAACAAATATCAAAGCTTGATATTGAAACGGAAATTTTCGTTCATGGAGCATTATGCATGTCTGTATCCGGACAATGCTATATGTCGTCGTTTATCGGACAAAGAAGCGCAAACAGAGGACTATGCGCACAGACCTGCCGCCTGCCGTTTTCAGCATGCGGTAATAAAAACAGATGCGGATTATCATTGAAGGATCTTTCGCTTATTGAGCATATTGATGAAATCAAACAAACGGGAGTGTCATCTCTTAAAATAGAGGGAAGAATGAAACGCCCCGAATATGTGGCTGCCGCCGTTACGGCTTATAGAAACGCTATTGACGGCAAAGACTATGACGCTGAAACTCTAAAGGCTGTATTTTCAAGAAACGGCTTCACCGACGGATATTTCACAGAAAAATATACCGGTATGTTCGGTACCCGTATGAAAGACGACGTTTTAGCCGCAAAGGAGGTTCTGCCGTCTGTCAGACAGCTTTATAAATCTGAAAGAAAGATAACCTATATATATTTTAATACGAAAATAAAGAGCAATACGCCAATAGACGTCACGGCGTATGATTCAGACGGTAATAACTGTCAATACATAGGAAACGTACCTCAAAAGGCTGTGAATAAATCTATAAGCAAAGAAAATATTGAAAAGCAGCTCGGAAAACTGGGAGGAACAATTTATAATTTCGGCGGCCTTGAATATGTTATAGACGACGGATTGTCTGTAAGCTCAAGCGAATTGAACGAAGCCAGGAGAAAGTTAGTAGCGGCGCTTAACGATAAAAGAATTGCCGCTAATACAAAAGCATATAGTATATCAGAAAAGCTTCCCCGGCTAAAGGATCATAAAAAGGAAAGACATGAAATCAGAGCAAGAATCTCCCGAATTTCTCAGCTTAATGCGACTAAGAACGCTGATTTTTTAATCATTCCAATGGAAATCTGTCCATCCGATATTTCAAATCCGGATAAAATCATTATAGAGCCTCCCAGATTTATAGACGATGAACAAATTATAGTTCAAAGGCTGGCTGATTAAAAGATTCGGGAATCAAGCATTTAATGTGCGGAAATATTGCATATTTAAAATCCGGAAAGGAGCTTGGTTTTATACTTCACGGCGATTTTAGCTTGAATGTTTCAAATTCCTACTCCGCTTTCAAACTTGCTGAACTTGGACTGCGAGATATAACACTTTCACCCGAGCTTAGACTCGGACAGATACTGCGTCTGTTATCTCCCGTCCCCACAGGTATAACAGCATACGGCAGGCTGCCGCTTATGCTGACTAAAAACTGTCCAGTTAAAAATGAAATCGGATGCAAAAGCTGCCGTCGTATCGTCACGGACAGAACAGGAAGAAGTTTTAAGATAGTTTGTCACGAAAATTATTACGAAATACTTAATTCGCAGTTGCTTTATCTTGCCGATCATATAAACGATATCAGAAATATAGAATTTCTGAATCTTTATTTTACAGATGAAACACCGTCTCAGGTTTCTGATATTATTGAAAAATACAGAAACGACGGTGAAAAAATGCAGAACACTACAAGAGGACTTTATTACAGAGGAGTTTTATAACAATTATTATGGAGAAAATTATGACGCTTAGAATAAAAAAACTGAACAGAAACGCTATCATTCCGCAGAGAGCTACAAAGGGCAGCGCCGGATTGGACTTATCCGCATGCATAGATAATGATATAAAAATTGAGCCGGGTGAAATAAAAATGATACCGACAGGTATTTCCGCCGCGCCCGACTCTGAAAATACCGCGCTTATGATATACCCGCGTTCCGGTTTGTCTTCAAAGTACGGAATCGCGCTTGCAAACTGCGTAGGAGTCGTTGACAGCGATTACAGGGGCGAAATCAAGGTCCCGCTGATAAACAACGGCAATGAACGCTTTTTTGTAACCAACGGAATGAGAATAGCCCAGATAGTTGTGACTCCGGTGCTTCTGCCGGAAATAAAGATAACGGATTCGCTTGACGATACGGAAAGAAGCGGCGGCGGATTCGGCTCAACAGGACAATAAATAAAACGACGGAAGAAGTGTAACAAAATGAAAAACAAAATTTTGCTTATCATGCTTATTATAGCCGGAGCTATTGCAGGCTCTATAGCCGCTAAAGGCGCTGCAAATTCAGACATGCTAAGCTGGCTTGCATATTCAAAGGAAATAGGCATTGATCCTACTAATATAAACCTTGTAATCATCGATCTGACAATCGGCTTTAATTTTTCAATGAATGTAGCGCAGATAATTTTTATGCTGGCAGCAATTGCCATATATCCTAAGCTGTCTAAGGCAATCGCATAATGCTCATAAAAAATCGGAAATTATTACCTGTAAAATTTGTTGTGAAACTCCAAATTTAGTGGTATAATAAATTAAGAGAAAATATAGTCGAACAAAAATGATTTTAAGGAACATAAAGGAGAAATGCATAAATGTTTACAAAGGACATTGGTATAGATCTTGGCACCGCCAACACCCTTGTTTTTATGAGAGGAAAAGGTATCATCATAAGGGAACCTTCCGTCGTCGCAGTTGATACACGAACCGATAAGGCAAAATATGTTGGAAAAAAAGCCAAGGACGTCATAGGCAGGACGCCCGGCTCAATTGTTGCGGTAAGGCCTCTTAAGGACGGAGTTATCGCCGATTTTGACATGACTACGACTATGCTTCAGGAATTTATCAAAAAGGCTCTCAGAGGTTCTTTTTTTACAAAAGCACGAGTTATTATCTGTATACCGTCCGGCGTTACGGCCGTTGAGAAAAGAGCGGTTAAGGAAGCGGCAGAAAAGGCGGGAGCAAAACCTGTTTTTATAATTGAAGAGCCTATGGCTGCGGCTATCGGCGCAGGACTTCCTGTTGCGGAGCCTGCCGGAAGTATGATTGTAGACATAGGTGGAGGCACAAGCGAGGTCGCCGTTATTTCTCTCCGCGGTATAGTAACTTCCCGTTCGGTAAGGGTAGCCGGCGATGAATTTGACAAATCAATAATAAACTTTATAAAGAAAAAATATAATCTGCTTATAGGCGAAAGAACCGCTGAAAATATTAAAATAGAAATAGGTTCGGCATTTCCCGGCGAAAGCGAAAAAACTATGGAAATAAAGGGACGCAACCTGTTGAACGGTCTTCCCGAAAATATAACCGTAACCTCCACAGAAATAAGGGACGCCTTGACCGAACCCCTTTCAAGAGTAATAGAAGCTATAAAAATAACTCTTGAAAAAACTCCCCCTGAGCTTTCAGCGGATATTATAGATCAGGGAATAACTCTGGCCGGCGGCGGAGCGTTGCTGCGAGGACTTGACAAGCTTATCAGCCGTGAAACCGGTATGCCGGTATTTATCGCCGAATATCCTCTCGACTGCGTTGCAGAGGGAACCGGAAAAATTCTTGAAGATATAGATAAATTTGAGGACGCTCTCAACGACGATACTCATTATTATTGATATTTTGCAGACTTTGTCTGCTTTGCGGCAGCAATTGTAAATGTCTTTTAGAAGGGAGGCTGAATAGTGGGACAGTTTTTTAAAAGCTTAAAATTCAAAATTATTCTGTGTATCGCCGGTTTTTTTCTCGGTATCGCACTGTTCTCGGTAACCAAGGACGGCAAAACCTCTTTCGGTTCTCAGGCGCTCGGCACAGTATTTAATCCTATAAGGCAATTTTCTAATGCAATATCAGATAAGGTGGGGTTGGTTATAGATCTTTTTCTTGACTCCGAAAAATACGTTGAAGAAAACAGACAACTGCGGGAACAGATGTCCGACTTAAATAAAAGACTTACAGAATATGAAGATATGAAATCAGAAATAGAAGATCTCAGAAAATTTATCGGAATAAAAGAGGAGAACGACGATTTTATATTATCTCCTCCCTGCTCCGTTATTTCCAGAGTTGCAAACGATCCATACGGCGCCTTTGTTATTGACAGAGGCTCTAAGGACGGTATTTCACTTTATGATCCGGTTGTTACCGCAGAAGGGCTTGTAGGTATAATTACGAGGTAGCAAATACATATTCAACTGTGAGAACAATTTTTTCTCCCGAGCTTTCTATCGGGGGGTTGTGTGTTGAAAGCCGCGACACAGGCATTGTCGAAGGAAGTCTTGCGTACGCCGAAAAGGGACAATGTAAGATGATATATATTGACAAGGAAAATAAAATCAAAGAAGGCGACCTGATAATCACCTCGGGAAACAGCGGTCAGTTTCCGCAGGGATATGTTATCGGAAACGTTAAGGAAACAGGTATAGAGGAAAGCGGATTAACCTCGTATGCCGTCATTGAACCGGCTGTAAATCCCAAAGAAATCAATAACGTAATGGTCATAATCGACTTCAACGACGATAAAAAAGAAATAGTCGAAGGAGACGTAGGTGAAAAAATATCCGATACCCAGCCAAGTACTGAAAACAATACCGAAAACGGTACTGAAAATGTAACTGATCCGGAGAACGGCGGTGATAGCAATGCTGAATAAACAAATGACAAGAGCTGAAAAAATAAAATACTGCGCCGCGGCAAGATGGTCGATTTATATTTTTATGATTTTTGTAAGTGTAATAATTCTTAATATCGGAAAAGGAGTAAAACCTGTTTATCTTATACCCCTCTGCATATGCATATGTATGAATGAAGGCGAATACACTGCGGCGTTTCTGGGCGGTATATGCGGGCTTCTTTTAGATTTCTCATTCGGAAGAATATTCGGCTACAGTTCAATCCTTATGATTGCTTTCTGCGTTGCGTCAGTTTTATTCTTTAAGCATTACCTCCTTCAGAACGTATTGAATATTATATGGATGACAGCGTTATTTACAGCCGTTTATGAACTTCTGGATTACTTTTTTATGTATGCCATGTGGAATTATGAGGGGACGGGATATATTTTAAGGGAAATAAGCTTTCCGTGTATAGCTTACACAACTTTGGTTTCCCCTGTTATATATCTTCTTATAAAGCCCGTGCTAAAAAGATTTTATCCTAAAAGGGCAAAAACAATAGAAGAAGCGATGAAAATTTAATTAAGATTAATCGGTAAAAATAATGGGGCGTTCATTTATTTTTGCCGATTATTGTTAATGAAAGGGCAAGGCAATGAAAGAAATTTTAGAAAGACTTCGTACAGCTATTCTGGTTATTATGGTAGTAATCGCAGTAGCGCTCGGAACTGTCAGACTTATGACGATCCAGATCGTAAACGGCGATTCCTATCTCCAAAAATCGGAATTTACATCAGTATATGAACAGACAATTAAAGCCACGAGAGGTCAGATTGTAGACGTAAATGGAACTCCCATAGTGGAAAACAAGGTAGGCTTCAACGTTATTATAGACGATACTTACTTCCCGTCGGATAACGCAGAAGCAAATAAAGTATTAATACAGACTGTCGAAATACTTAAGGAAGCCGGTCTTAAATGGAACGAAACTATACCTATTACAGATACTTCGCCTTATGAATATGAAAGCGATAGGGAAAGCGACATCGAAAAACTCAAAAGCCTCATAGGCGTCAACGTTTATGCTACCGCCGAAAACTGTATTGATAAGCTTATTGACGATTACGAGATATCCGGTAATGAATATTCAAGAGAAGAACAGCGGACTCTCGCCGGAATAAGATATGAAATGAAGCTGAGAGACTTTTCACTTGGAAACACTTTCACACTTTGCGAGGACATACCTGTTGAAACCGTAACAAAGCTGAAAGAGCTGGGCGTCAAGCTAAAAGGTATCGACGTAAAGGAAGAAGCTGTTAGAGTTATTTCAGTAGGCGATGTTTTACCTCATGAAATAGGAACGGTAGGCCCTATATTTGCTGAAGAATATGACGAGCTTAAGGAAAAGGGCTATGCTATGAACGATACCGTCGGTAAAAGCGGAATTGAAAAGGCTCTTGAAGACGAACTAAGAGGAAAAGACGGCACCAGAACAATAACGCTGACAAACGGCGAGGTTACTTCTGCCGAGGTCAGCGAAGAAGCAAAGGGCGGACATACGGTCAAGCTTACGGTTGACAGCGATTTTCAGCGCGACCTTCAGGAAATTCTTGTAAACTTTATGGCGGATCTGCGCAAGCAATCGGAATATAAGGACGTAAACTGCGGCTCGCTTGTTGTACTTGATGTTAAAAGCAATGCTGTTTAGGAATGGCAACGGCGCCCACTTACGATTTGACAAAATATAAATCGGATTACGATAAGATACTTAACGCAGATAATACTCCCCTTTTAAACAGAGCCACAAGCGGACTTTACCGTCCGGGCTCCACATTTAAAACAATAACAGCAACCGCCGGACTAATGAAGGAATCGTAACCGGCGAAACCACATATCCCTGCCATCAAGAATGAAATTTTACGATATAGAGGTGGGCTGTACCGGCTATCATAACGATATATCAGTTGCCGGAGCTTTAAGAGTTTCATGCAATATATATTTTTATGAGCTTGGCAGACGGCTCGGCATTGACAAAATAACAGAATATGCTTCACTATACGGCTATGGGCAGCATACGGGAATAGAAACCGGCGATTATGCCGGAGCAATCGGAAATCCTGAAACATTTAACGATATCGGTCTTGACTGGACTGTAGGTCAAGTTCTTCAGGCCGCAATCGGACAGTCTGAAACCTCTGTAACGCCTCTTCAGATGGCCGGCGTAGCGTCTACTATAGCAAACCGCGGCGTCAGGTACAAAACTCATCTTGTGGACAGTATTTATGATTATTCTATGGAAAATGAAATAGAAAAAATCGAACCGGAAATAGCGGAAACAATTGACATTAATTATGATTACGTTTATGATTATGTTATCGACGGTATGGTGCAGGCCTCTGAAAACAATTTTCCGGCAGATTATTCTCTTTCAAATTTAGGCTTTGACGTTGCAATAAAAACCGGTACTCCTCAGAATTGGCGTAATGGTGATGAAGTTACAGATAGCTGCTTTATCGGATTTGCTCCGGCGGACGATCCTCAGATCGCATTTGCCGGAATGATAGAAGGCGGAGAATATTCAAAATATATGATACGCAGCATTATCCAAGCTTATTATAAACATTATTCTGAAGACGGAGATTTTTCAGACGTTAAAATAAATTATCTCGACAATTCATCAAAAAACTCTGAAAACGGAGATTCTGCCGCGACAGAGCCGACAAATGAAACTGATCCGGCTTAAAAATCAATAGAAAAAAACGGAAACTGAATATAAAACAGCTTCCGTTTTTTATTAAAAATAATTCAATAATAATTAGTAAAATTGCACATCAGCTAACATAATAAATCATTCATATTACACGATTTTAATAATATTTCCAAAAATCACTTTGACTTTTCTTCATTTTATGGTATAATATATAATGAATTAATGAACACGAATATAAATGGTAATTAATTCAAGGAATCTAATACATGCGAAAAAAGCATTAAAAATGTCAGAAAAATTATATTATAACTAAAAAACGCTTATGTTTTTATTATAAATAATAACGGTATATGGAGTATTGAAATATATTAAAAAATTCTGCCGTTCGCGATAAGCTTTATTTAATGCGATTGCAATACGTGCTGCGGAAAATTTACCGTTGAATGTAATATGTAAAATAAAAACTGTGTGATAAAATTAATAATGAAAGGACAAAGAAATGACAATTGCTATAATAGCCCACGATTCAAAAAAAGAACTTATGGTTCAGTTTTGTATAGCATACTGCGGTATACTTTCGAAATATAATCTCTGTGCAACAGGAACAACAGGAAAGCTCGTCAGCGAGGCTACGGGGCTAAATATCCAAAGGTATCTGGGAGGTGCTCAGGGCGGAGGACAGCAGATAGCGGCAAGAATCTCATGCAATGAAATTGATGTGCTGCTGTTTTTCAGAGATCCGATTAATCCTAAGTCTAATGAGCCTAACGATATGAATCTATTAAGACTTTGCGATGTTCATAACGTTCCGGTCGCAACAAATATTGCAACAGCCGAAGCTCTTATAATGTCTCTCGAAAGAGGCGATCTTGACTGGCGTGAAATCGGAAATCCGCACATTTAAAATACAGACAGAATCGTCCCTTAAAGGGACGATTTGTCGATATTAACAAGGCTCAGAAAACGGTGAACCGTCCTCCGGAAAAGACGGCTGTTTCCGGTTATCCGATATTACCGGAAATATAATGGAGATACTTATGGCGCTTAATATAAAAAGACCAAACGGCACTGAAGACATTACCGGCAGGAACATATGCAAATGGAATACGGTCGAAAGAACTGTAAAGGACGTAGCTCAGGAATTCGGATTCAGGGAGATAAGAATCCCCACCTTTGAAAATACCGAGCTTTTCCAGCGTTCTGTTGGTGAAACAACGGATGTTGTTCAGAAAGAAATGTATTCGGTAATTGCAAAGGAAACCAAATTTACTCTCAGACCTGAAGGCACCGCCGGCACAATAAGGGCAATGCTGCAAAACGGAATGCTTAACGAGGCTCTTCCTCAAAAAGCCTTTTACATACTTTCATGCTTTCGTCACGAAAGACCTCAGGCAGGACGTCTGAGAGAATTTCACCAATTCGGCGTAGAAATGGCCGGAAGTCCGCTCCCTTCAGCGGACGCAGACGTAATTCTGATGGCGGACACTATCATATCGCAGCTTGGAATAAAAAATATTGAATTGAAAATAAATTCCATAGGCTGTCCTAAATGCCGTACCGAATATCATAAAGCGCTCAGAAGCTATTTTGAAAACAGAAAGGACGAGCTTTGCGAAACCTGCCTTTCAAGACTTGAAAAAAATCCTATGCGCATTCTTGACTGTAAAAGTCCCGTTTGCTCCGGAATTGCCAAGAACGCGCCGGTTATTCTTGATTATCTCTGCGACGATTGTTCGGATCACTTTGAAAAGCTTAAATCGTATCTTAAGGCGCTCGGCTTAAGCTATACTGTGGATCCAAAAATTGTAAGAGGACTTGATTATTACACTAAAACTGTTTTCGAATTTGTCACTACAGATATCGGCGCTCAGGGAACCATATGCGGCGGGGGCAGATACGACGGTCTTATTGAGCAGCTCGGAGGTCAAAGCGTGCCTGCTCTCGGCTTTGCTATGGGTTTGGAACGCCTTATTATGACAATGGAAAACCAAGGGATTGAATTTGACGATGATCTTGGATGCACTCTTTATATAGCTCCTATGGATCAGAATGCCGTGCCATACGCTATGTCTATTGCGAAGGAAATAAGATCCGGAGGTTTTCAGGTAGAATTCGATACTATAGGCAGAGGCTTAAAGGCACAGATGAAATATTCCGATAAAATAGGCGCGGCATTTACATTAGTACTTGGAGATAATGAAATAAACTCAAAAACGGCAAAGCTTAAAAATATGAAAACCGGTGAACAGACAGATATAAAGCTTGACGATAGTCTAATGGAAAATTTCTCAAATATTGCTCTTGATAACATGTTCGGAAGCTTAACGGATTAAATATAAACAAAAATTGGCGCACCGTCCGCCTTAAACCGGCGGTAACTGCAATTGCGGTTAATTGGAGATTAAAATGGCAGACAATATGAATGGACTTAAGCGTACTCATTATTGCGGAGAAGTTACTAATGAAGGTATTGAAGTTACAGTCGGAGGATTCGTTCAGAAAATCCGCGATCTCGGAAACCTTATATTTATAGATTTAAGAGATAAAACCGGCATAGTTCAGCTTGCATTCAATGACACTACAGATAAAAGGATATTTGAAAAGGCGTCGGCATGCAAAAGCGAATATGTGCTGATGGCAAAGGGAATTACTGCAAAAAGAGCAAGCGTTAATAAGGATATTAAAACAGGAGAAATAGAAATTATTGTTAATGATTTAAGAATCCTTGCAAAGGCTCAGACTCCTCCATTTGAAATTACTAATGAAACCAGAGTAAACGAAGAGCTCAGGCTCAAATACAGATACCTTGATTTAAGACGTCAGCCTCTTCAGCAGAATCTTATAATGCGACATAAGATAGCCAAAGCTGCACGGGAATATTTTTATGCAAACGATTTTATTGAAATAGAAACGCCTATGATGATGAAATCGACCCCGGAGGGCGCAAGAGACTATCTTATTCCCTCCAGAGTTCATAATGGAAAGTTTTATGCGCTCCCTCAGTCGCCTCAGATTTATAAGCAATTGCTTATGGTTGCAGGAATGGACAGATATATTCAGCTTGCCAGATGCTTCAGGGACGAGGATTTAAGGGCTGACAGACAGCCGGAATTTACTCAGATAGACCTTGAGATGTCCTTTGTAGACGTTGAAGATATTCTTAATATGACGGAAGGCTTTATAGAATACCTTTTTAAAAATGTGCTTGGTATGGAAATTTCAATGCCTATTCCCCGATTAAGCTACACTGAAGCAATGAACCGCTACGGCTCAGACAAGCCCGATACAAGGTTTGATATGGAAATACAGGATTTATCCGAAACAATAAAGGACTGTAATTTTGCGGTATTTGCCGACGCCGTTAAAAACGGAGGAAGCGTTAGAGCTATAGTTGCAAAGAATTCGGCTTCTGTTCTTACGAGAAAAGAAATAGATAAGCTTACTGAAATGTCAAGAGGAATAGGCGCTAAAGGGTTAGCGTATGTAAGATGGGTTGATGAAAAGCCCTCATGTTCATTCGCAAAATTTTTCAGTGAAGATGAAATTTCTGCAATCCTAAATAAAATCGGCTGTGAAAAGGGCGATACCGTCCTAATAATAGCAGATAAAAATAAAATAACGCTGCCTGTTCTCGGTGCGCTAAGACTCCATGTCGCAAAAAAGCTCGATATAATTCCGGAAAACAAATTCAACTTCCTTTGGATAACCGAATTTCCATTTTTTGAATTTGATGAAGATTCCCAGAGTTATGTTGCAATGCATCATCCGTTCACAATGCCTAACGACGAATGTATACGGTACCTTGAATCTGCACCCGAAAAAGTATTTGCAAAAGCATTCGATCTTGTTCTTAACGGTACCGAGCTTTCTTCTGGCTCTATTCGTATTACTGACTTTGAGCTACAGCAAAAAATGTTTCAAGCTCTCGGTCTTACGGACGAAGAAATTGAATCCAAGTTCGGATTTCTTGTTGAAGCATATAAATACGGCGCTCCTCCGCACGGCGGTCTTGGTATAGGTCTTGACAGACTTGCAATGGTTATGCTCGGCGCCGAAAGCCTAAGAGACATTACAGCGTTTCCTAAGGTACAGAATGCAAGCGAGCTTATGTCGGAATGCCCTTCAAAGGTAGACAAAGAAAATTTAGAAGCGCTTGGAATAGATATATAGATAAGGCTGATTAGTAATCGGGTAATTATCGATAGTTTTAATTACTTCCGGTAATTACGGTATTGATTGTTTTGTTATGAATCTGGGCTGAATAATAATCAAAAACGGAGTTTATAATGAAAATAAGATTTGCCACAATAAAAGACGCACCGGAGCTTTTGAAAATATATGAACAATATATTGACACTCCGATTACCTTTGAAGAAAAAATCCCGTCATTATATGAATATGAGCAACGCATTGATAACATTATTAGACGATACCCATATTTAGTATGCAAATCGAATAATGTCATAATTGGATATGCTTATGCACATAGACAAATGGAGCGTGACGCTTATCAATGGAATGCAGAATTATCTGTTTATTTATTACCGGATTATACTTCAAGAGGGTTCGGCAAAATACTTTATTCAATACTGATAGATATATTAAAGCTTCAAGGAATAAAAAACGTTTACGGCGGAGTTACGCTTCCTAATGAAAAAAGCGAAAACTGCATTATGCTCTTGGATTCAATAAGCTTGGCATTTATCGCAATACCGGATATAAATGCGGAAAATGGCATGATGTGATATGGTTTGAAAAGAAGATATCTGAATATGATCCTACACCCAAAAGAATTAAGCCTATTAACGTCATTAATAACGAAGCAATTATATCTATAATTAATAATTATTTATAAACTTATTAATCAAGAAAAAATATCCCCCTTTACCAGATAAAAATTATTTGATAAAGGGGGATAAAAATATATGTGCAAATTGATATTATTCCACATTCTCTTCTTTTTTTATTTTAAACACAAGCCTCAGAAAACCCGACAAAAGCTTAGGACTTTTTATAACAACAATTTTCATATCACAAACCTCCGCTAAAGTTTTTATATTGTATTATATTCTAATTTTCATTTTTGGTTCATATCTTTTGAAAAAATAACAAGTAAAACACCTTTTTCAAGTGAGATAATACCGGATTTTCCTGTTACCTTGTTACTTATGCCTAAAGGAAAACTGTTTTTGAGAACTGCGTTTTTCAGAGGAAACTTAAAGCCTGTTGCCGTTATTCCGGAGCATTCCTCCGAATAGGAAAACAACGAGCAGTAATAATCGCTTATCCGGTTATAAACCTTAACGCCCGGGCCCTGCATCATTGCAAAGCTTCCGTCACCAGCCAGTTCGCCGTATCCGCCGTGCTTCATTATATACCTCAAGGTCTGAATATTTGCAAAAGTGTGATCAAGACGTCCGCCAATTGCTCCGCAGATAACAATATTCTTATATCCCCTGTTAAGCGCAAGCTTTACTGCGAGCATAGTGTCAGTATCGTCCTTATCCTCAGGGTGCTTTATTATCTCGCAGTTATCCGGAAGCTCCTCTTCGCTAAAGGTATCAAAATCACCTATTATTACATCAGGTACAACATTCATTCTTTTAGCAAGCAGGTATCCCCCATCTGCACAAATCGTATATTTATCGTCGTCAAATTTAACTCCTGAGCAGCTTGATTCAGGCGAACCTGCAAATATATAGCATTTTTTATTATGTCCCAATCCCTATAACTCCCAATCCTTGATATTTTTTGCATCATTATACATTTTACAATAGCTTTCATGCCTTGACTTAGAAATTATTCCTTCCTCCACCGCGCGAATTATCCTGCAGCCTTTTTCCTTTGTATGAGAACAATCACGAAATTTGCATTCATTTTTGAATCTCTTAAATTCTCTGAAGCATTCGCTTAATTCTTCTTTTTTAATAATATTATATTTGTCTGTTTCAAATGTTGAAAAGCCCGGAGTATCGGCAATATAACCTCCCCATGGAAGCTTATAAAGCTCGGCGTGGCGCGTAGTATGTCTTCCTCTGCCAAGCTTTCGGCTTATCTCCCCTGTAGGAATGTTGAAGTCACTGCATATAGCGTTAAGCAGGGTTGACTTTCCCGCACCGCTGTTACCCGTAAAGGCGCTGATTTTGTTTTTAAGAAGTGTTCGTATTTCCTTTGCCGGATCATTCCTGCTGTAATCAATTGCAAAAACGGTTATACCCGCTGATTTATAAATCTCAACAATCTTTTCACAGCTTTCGATGTCAATTTTTGTAACGGCAATAATAGGCGCTATACCCTGATATTCTGCAACTGCTATAAATTTATCGAGAAGCAGCATGTTTGGCGCGGGCTGTGAAACTGAAATCACAAATACAAGATAATCAATATTTGCCAGTAAAGGCCTTATCAGACAGTTTTTTCTTTCTGATATTTCGGTTATAACACCATTTTCAAAAACAACATTGTCTCCAACAGCAGGTGAAACGCCCTGTTTTCTAAATATTCCTCTGGCCCTGCATTCATATACACCGTCGGAGGACTCTGCAAAATAGAGTCCTCCGATAGATTTTATTATAATTCCATTCATCCTTCATTACCATTATCCAAGCCCTGATCAGAATTACTTTCTTCCGGCTTCGGAGCTTCCGTCTGCGGCGCCGGATCTGGCTGTGAATCTTGAGGAGGAACATACGGCGGATCAGTAGGAGGAACATAGAGTCCATCTACAGTTGCAAACGCACCGTCTATATCTTCAGAAATAGTTGAAAATGTACCCTCTTCAAAATTCATATTATATTTTCCTAAAACAGCAGTCATATTATTACTTAAATTTGTCAGAACCATAGTAATATCAACATCGGTACCCTTACCGGTAATCGAAACAGGATTTTCCTTAGTATAATCTGCGGAAAGCGTAAAGCTTTCAAATATTTTTACATTGTTCTGGTATGCGCTGATAGTAAATCTTCCGGTCGAGTCCCCGGGGAAATAGAAAGTCATATCTACCGTACCCTCAGGCTCCTTTCCCGTGCTTACGACAAAGGTTATAGTAGAATCAGCAGGTACCTTTTCGCCTTCTTCAATACTCTGCTCCAGTATAGTTCCTTCCTCCTTACTGGAATCTTTCTTTTCAGTTTTAACGCTTAGTCCCCATATACCGCACTGAATCTTTGCGTCCTCAATATTTTTCCCGATAAAGTTTTCCATCTCGATTTCTTCAACGTCCTTGCCTTTGCTTACATAAACAAGAATTGTCGTTCCGGGAGCTACCTCGGAAAGAGCGGCCGGCTCAGTATCAAATACAATTTCCTCTTCGACGTCTTTATTTTCCTGATATTTAAATTCAACTTCAAGTCCCTCTGCACGCAAAGCTTCCTCGGCAGTTTTGAAGTGATAATTTATTACATTCGGCACTTTAATCGTTTTTGCTCCTAAGCTAACCTTAACTTTAATTATTTCACCTTTTTTAACCCCATCGCCTTCGGGAACGCTCTGATAAAATATCTTATCCTTTTCCAGTTCAGACCATTCTGTTGAATCTACCTGAATGTCCAGCTTAGGATAGGCCTCCACAGCCTGATTATAATCCATTCCTACCAAATTAGGCATGGCAAATTCCGACGTGCCTGTTTTATCATCGGTAAACATGTTTTTAACAAGAGTCGCAATAAAAAATACGGCAACCATTATTACAACTACCGTTACCGCTGACAGCACCGGAACAAAAAGAGATTTGCCCTTCTTTTCCTCAGCCTCTTCAAAGTCGCTGTAGTCCTCGTCATAAGTATCATCAAATACATCATCTGAATTATAAATATCGTCGTTACCGTTTGTAAATTCCTCGTCTGAAGGATTTTCAGAATAGTCGTTATTTACTGCTGAAAAATATCTTGTGGGCATATCAGGCTCAGGAGGATTTGTAATATAACCGAAATGAACGTCTGGATCCGCTTTGAAGCGATCAATATCCCTTAGCATTTCAAGAGCCGTTTTATATCTATCGGCAGGATTTTTCTCCATTGCATGTACAATTATTTCTTCAAGCGGAGACGGAATATCAGGATTGATTCTTCTCGGCAGCTCCGCAATATTATGCATATGCATCACGGCAATTGATACAGGATTATCAGTGTCAAAGGGCTTCTGACCGGTCAGCATTTCATAAAGCATTACCCCTACCGAATACAGATCGCTCTTGGCGTCTGTTATATCTCCTCTTGCCTGTTCAGGACTGATATAATGAACCGTTCCAATAGCCTGATCCGTTGCGGTTTTCCCTTCTTCACGCGCAAATTTGGCAATACCGAAATCCATGACTTTGATTGTACGTCGGTAAACATCATTATATTTTGAGGCTTTATATCCCTATGGACAATTCCTCTTTCATGAGCATGCTGAAGCGCCCTCAGAATCTGCGTAACAAAATGTACACGTCCTTCCAGCTCAGAATTTTTTCATTCTCCATATATTCCTTCAGCGTTATACCGTCGATATATTCCATAACGATAAACTGTATTTTTTCTGAAAATCCAACATCATATATTTTAACTATGTTCGGATGTGACAGCACGGCTATCGCCTTTGATTCGTTTCTGAATCTTCTGAGAAACTCTTCGCTTTCAGCAAATTCCTTTTTAAGTATCTTGACAGCAACAGTTTTATTATCAACTACGTCAACCGCCTTATAAACGTCGGCCATTCCGCCCTCGCCGATAAGCTCTGTTATTTCATATCTGCCGTCGAGCTTCTTTCCTATGTTCTTATCCATCTATTTCTCCACTCCTGTAAATAATTCAGTCTGATATTACTGCAAGAGTAATATTATCTCTACCTCCCTTGCTCAGGGCAAGGTCAATAAGAGCCTTTGGAAGCTCTTCAAAAGGTGTTTTGCTCATTATATCATAAATTTCGTTATCGCTGCAATATCCCGATAAACCGTCGGAACATAAAAGAACAGTAAATTTATCCTCGCGTTTCATTCTGAAAAAGTCAGGAACAACGACTCTTTCAACACCGACCGCCTTGGTCAGCATATTTCTCTTAGGATGAGTATGAACCTCTTCCGGTTCAATTTTTCCCTGCATAAGAAGAAGATTTACAAAGGTATGATCAGTCGTTATCTGATGAAGGCCTTTGTCGTCCATATAATACGCGCGGCTGTCGCCTACATTGGCTATATAAATGTATTTATCGTCTATATAAACCGCCACACAGGTTGTTCCCATGCCAAAGCTTTTATAATCTATTCTTGCCGTTGTATACACTATGGAATTGGCGGCAGATATTGAAGCCGTCATAAGCTGTCTGACTGCAATTGTATCAAGATCAGGAGAAAATCCGGAGCTGAAACGGCTGAACACCTCGTTTATCGCTATTCTGCTGGCGTCCTGCCCAGACCGTTCACCGCCCATACCATCGCATACGACGGCTAAAACATTCCCATAATATTCCTCTACCCGAACAATATCCTGATTTTCCTCTCTCATCAGACCGATATCAGTCGCACTGACAAACTTCATATCCTTCACCTCTCATCTTTTATTCCGCAGCTTCACGCCTTAATTGTCCGCACGCAGCGTTTATATCGCTGCCAAGAGTCCTCCGGACAGTTGAATTAATCCCCATATCGCTTAAATATTCTGAAAATTTAACAGCAGATTTTCGGCTTGACTTATAATTTCTCTCTTTAACCGCGTTAACAGGGATAAGATTAACATGACAATTTATTCCGCGCAAAAGCGCCGCAAGCTTTTCTGCGCTTTTTTTATCTGAATTAACGCCGTCAATTACAGCGTATTCATATGTAATTCGCCTTCCGGTTTTTTTTACATATTCGCCGGTAGCGCTCATTAGCTCTTCTATATTATACGCATTATTTATCGGCATTATTTCGCTTCGGCCTTTATTCTCCGCGCAATGAAGCGATACCGACAAGGTAAGCCCCAGCTTTAATTCAGCAAGCTCCTTTATTCTGGGAACAATTCCGCAGGTAGAAAGCGTTACATGCCTCAGACTGAGATTATTGCCCTCCCGAGCAGATACAAGCTCAAGAAATTTCAAAACATTATCATAATTATCAAGAGGTTCTCCGATTCCCATTAATACTATACCGGAAATTTTCCTGCCGCTGTCCCTTTCCGTTTCATAAACCTGACCGAGTATTTCAGACGGCAGAAGATTTCTTTCAAATCCCGCTATTGTCGAAGCGCAGAACTTACAGCCCATTTTACATCCGACTTGAGTTGATACGCAAAGGCTTGTCCCGTGCTTATATTCCATAAGCACGGTTTCGATATAACAGCCGTCTGAAAGTCTATATAGATATTTTACCGTATTATCTATGTATGATTCAAGTCTTCTGGCAATAAATAGTTGATTTATACAAAATTCCTTAGATAGCAGCTTTCGAAATTGTACAGATAGATTACTCATTTGATCAAAGGACCTGACCTTTTTGACATGAAGCCACTCAAATATCTGTTTCGCCCTGAATTTCTTCTCGCCAATTTTAACAATTTCCTCTTCAAGCTCTGAAAGACTCAGGGATAATATATCTATTTTATTCAAATTCCTACTCCATTTTTTTCAGCTTTGAAATAAAAAAGCCGTCGCTTCCAAAGTATTTCGGAAAAAGCGTTGCTTTGTATGTACCGAATGGAAAGCCAAGATTTTCTAAAAAAACTGATCCTTCAAACTCAGGATGATTAATCAGAAATCTGTCGACTACTCCCTCGTTTTCAGCGGGATTTACCGTACAGGTTGAATAGATAAGTTCTCCGCCTGTTTTAAGGTAGTGCGACGCGTTTTCTAATATATTGTACTGTATTTCCGGCAGTCTGTCAAATTCCTCAAAGGATTTATATTTGATTTCAGGTTTTCTCCTTATAACCCCAAGTCCGGAGCATGGAACGTCGCATAATATTTTGTCAGCCTTAGGAATATCAGGATTAAATTCCGCTGCATTTCCCGTTAACGCCCTAATATTTCCAAGCTTTAAACGCTCGGCTCCGGAAGCGATTAGTTTTACTCTGCTTTCATGCAGATCGAAGGAATAAATTATTCCTTTTCCTCTCATCTGCTCCGCAATGGTAAACGTCTTACCTCCCGGAGCCGCGCAAAGATCAAGGACTGTATCTCCTGCTTCAGGACACAGCGCCATACAGCAAAGCTGAGACGCTATATCCTGTACATGAAACATACCTTTTTTATAAGCGCTTATTTTTGTTATATCCAGAGAAAAAATCTCATAGCAGTCTTCAATCAGGGTTTTCTTTGGCTCCAATTCAGAAATTTCCTTCAGAATTTCATCCCGATTGTAAACCAAGGTATTCAGCCTTACAGTAACCGGAGGACTTCCTAAAGAGGTTTCAATAAGAGATATCCCGTCTTCCCCGTAATTATCCAGCAACAATTTCACTAAATACAGCGGAACAGAGTATTCAACGGAAAGTCTTTCAATATAGTTTTCAGGATATTTTATCTTTTTTCCGTCTCGGATAAAGCTTCTGAGCACACCGTTTACAAATCCCGATAGACTGTTAAGACGCAGCTTTTTAGTAAGATTAACACTCTCATTTACCGCCGCGCTGTCAGGTATAGAATCCATAAACTTAAGCTGATATATTCCGGTACGCAATATATTAAGGATTTCCGGACGAAGCTTTGTGATCTTCTGCCTGCAATACTTAGAAATAATAAAATCCAAGGTTATTTTTCTTTCAAGCGTTCCGTAATATATAGCGGAGCAAAGACGCTTGTCTCTTTCGTCCATATCCGATTTCGCTAATGCTCCGTCCAGCAATATATTTGAATAGCTTCCTCTGCCGAACGTTTTCCCCAACAGCTTTACAGCCTCATATCTGGCATCCGTCATTTAATTCCGCCTGTTTCTTCCGTTTGCTATAAGAAGCAGCCTTAAAAGGTTTATTATAGCTGTAAAAAGCGCCGCTACATAGGTCAACGCCGCCGCCGTCAGTACCTTCCTAGACATTGAAAGCTCATCGCCCTCAAGAATGTTATCGCTTTCAAGAGTTTTCATGGCTCTTGAACTTGCGTTGAATTCAACGAAGAGAGTGGCAAACTGAAAAACAACTACGGTTAAAAATAATACAATACCTATGTTTATAAATAAATCTCCGAGCGCTGAATTAAAAATTAATCCCAGAATAACAAGAGGATATGATAATGTTGAACCAATATTCGTAAGAGGAATTACTGCGCTGCGGAGCTTCATAGGAGCATATCCCTTTGCATATTGTATAGCATGACCGACCTCGTGAGCCGCAACTCCTACGGCAGCAACCGAAGAGCTTGCAAAGGTAGAATCTGAAAGTCTGACTACATTATCCCGGGGATCGAGTGATCAGACAGTTTTCCGGCTATATGCTCTATTCTGACGTTAAATAGTCCGTTAGCGTCCAGAATTTTTCTTGCCGCCATTTCACCGGTCAGTCCCCTTGAATTTGCAACCTGCTGATATTTTCTATAGGTTGAATTTACGTTAGCCGAAGCTATCATAGCTACAACAACAGGTATTAAAATAAGCCAATAATAATCATAAAAAAACATCATAGTGGCAAAATCCTTTCTTTTACTTTGGCAGCGTTATGCCTTCGGCAAGTTTTCTTCCCCTGAGAAAATCCTCCGTTTTCATACGTTTTCCACCCTCGTACTGCACCTCGGTAAACCTAACGCATTTGCCGTCGCCGCAAACTACTGTAAAATTCGACGTATCCTTAACGAAACCCGGCTCTCCTGTGCTTTCCCCTTCAATTACGCTTCCGTATATTTTGAGTCTTTTACCGTCAAGCATTGTAAAGCCGGTAACGCCCCTTATAACATTATGCACAGTTTGAGCGTTTTCATTAAAATCAAGGCGGCTCATTTCCTTAGTTATCATTTTCGCATAGGTTGACCTTTCATCGTCCTGTTTTTCAGACTTTAGCGTACCGCTTTCAAGAGCCTGAATTGTTTCGAGAAGCACCTCTGCTCCAAGTTCTGATAATCTGTCGTGAAGCTCCGAGGAGGTTTCGTTCTCTCCTATGCTTATACTTCTTTTTATAAGCATATCGCCCGTATCAAGTCCCGACTCCATTTTCATTGACGTAACACCGGTTTCGGTTTTTCCGTCAAGTATACACCATTGAATAGGCGCGGCTCCCCTATATTCAGGAAGCAGTGAAGCGTGAATATTAATACATCCATACCTCGGTAAATCAAGTATGCTTTGCGGCAATATCTGCCCATAAGCTACAACTATTATTAGATCCGGAGCAATTTCCCCAAGGTTTTCCACTGCCTTCTCCGCATCCTCTCCCTTTCGCAGCGACTTAGGCTGATAAACCGGAATATTAAACTCCTCCGCACATTTCTTAACGGGCGTAGGTATCATTTTATAGCCTCTGCCTTTAGGCTTATCCAGCTGAGTATAAACAGCGGCTACATTATGACCGCTTTTGCATAAAGCCTTAAGGCACGGCACTGAAAAATCCGGAGTTCCCATAAAAACTATTTTCATCTAATCTTCCTCCGGATTTATAAATTCCTCAACCTTATCTATAAACAGACGACCGTCCAGATGATCGTTTTCATGTGAGGCGCATTGAGCGCCCAGTCCTACAAGACTTATTTCAAAAAATTCTCCTTTTCTGTTTTGTGCTCTAAGCTTAACCTTATTGGGCCTGGTTACATAACCCCATTCATCAGGACAAGACAAACATCCCTCAACAACTCTCTGCTTACCGTTTTCCTTTAGGATAACCGGATTAACGCATTCTATAGGTCCCTCTCCTATATCCATAATAAAAATTCTCTTCAAAAATCCCACCTGAGGCGCGGCAAGTCCGACTCCCTGCGCCTTTGCAAGCGTCTGAATCATATCGTCTATAAGATCTGAAAGCTTTTCGTCGAATTTTTCAACAGGCTTGCAAGCCTTTCTGAGTATAGGATCTTCCTTTGTTACTATCTTTCTTAGCGCCATAATTTCCTCCATACATTTAGACTCCGATATCTCCGTTTATATCGGCATATATATTAACCTTACTGAATTCCTTATATTTATTTATTTCATAGAGAATAAGCTTTATGAAATTTCTGAAATCAGCAGTATTTTTACACTTCAAAATAAGCCGGTATCTGTATTTTCCGCTGATTTTTCCATATGAACACCTGACCGGTCCCAGAACCCTCAGCGGAAAATCAGCCCCCGACTTTATATTTTCTTTAATAATATTCAAAAGCTTATTTGCTGCCGACGCCGCTTTTGAATCATTCTCGCTGCTTATACCCAGTACGCATAAATCACATATCGGCGGGAAAATCAAAGCCCGTCTTACCGCTATCTCTTCGTTATAAAAACCTTTATAATCCTGCAATGCCGCCAGATTTAGTACATAATGCTCCGGCATAAACGTCTGAAGATAGGCTCTTCCCTTTTTTTCGCCTCTTCCGCAGCGCCCCACCACTTGGGCTATCAGAGAAAATGTTCTCTCATAGCTTCGGAAATCACCTGCAAACAAGGCTTTGTCAATGGAGAGAACTCCTACCAGAGTTACATCCGGAAAGTCAAGCCCCTTTCCTATCATTTGAGTACCAATCATAATATCATAGCAGCCGTTTTCAAAATCCTTAAAATTCTTTTCATAGAATGACGGGACATTGTAGTATCGGCGTCCATACGAAGAATCTTAGCCTCAGGAAAAAGCAGCTCAAGCTGCTCCTCAAGCTTCTGAGTACCGAATCCGGTATGCTTTAACTGTGTGCTCCCGCATTCTGAACATGACTCGGCAACAGGCTGTATATGTCCGCAGTAATGACACATAAGGGTATTGTTTACCTTATGATAAGTAAGCGGAATACTGCAATTTGGACAGTAAACAGGGGTATGGCAATGGCAGCAGCTTACGATTGTATGATAACCGCGTCTGTTGAGCAATAATATTGTCTGTTCATGATTTTTTAAGTTTTCTCTTATTTCATCGGCAAGTATTACGCTGAATTCAGAGGAGTTCCCTTCTGAACGCTCCAAATTCATATCGACAATATTTACCTGAGGCAAAACAGCTCCCGAATAACGATCCTTCATTTCAAGAAGCTCATATATGCCCTTCTGAGCATAATAGTAGCTTTCGATTGAAGGCGTTGCCGACGCAAGAAGCAATACAGCCTTATGCGTTTTGCACCGTTTCTTTGCAACTTCCACAGCGCTGTATCTCGGTGCATTGTCAGATTTATAGGAACGTTCGCCCTCTTCGTCGACTATAATCAGTCCGATATTTTCAAATGGAGCAAACACTGCGCTTCTGGTACCAATCGCTATTTTTGCCAGACCGCGTTTTATACGCTTATATTCGTCCATTCGCTGTCCCTGAGAAAGCCCGCTGTGCATAACTGCAACCGTTTCGCCGAAAAGCTCCTGAAACTGCTTAACCATCTGCGGCGTAAGCGATATTTCCGGTATCATGAGCAGAGCCTGCTTACCAGATTCTATACAGCTTTCTATAAGCTTTTTAAATACTGAGGTTTTACCGCTGCCGGTAATTCCATGAAGAAGAAAACATTTAGGCTCTCCCGTATTCATCTGTGACTTTACCCTGTCGTATACCTTTTGCTGACTTTCAGACAATACTATTTCGTCAATGGAGGATTTTCCCTTCTCTCCTATTTTAACAATACGATAGGTTTCCTGTTCATATTCCTCCGCAGCACATTTTTCAACCAGCTTTTGCGCTACCGTTTTACCCACTCCGCACAGATAACAGGCTTCTTTCATAGATAAATCATGCTTTTCTTCAAGTATATCGGCAAGCTGCTTTTGCTTGGCGGTCAGAGAAAATTTTTCAGGCGATGCCAAATAATCTTCTGTCAGCCTGAGCATTTTAACAGAACTTATACCTATATTATGCCGGCCGCTTACGCTGCATTTCAGATATCCTTTTAAGGTAAGCGTATCAATTTCAGAGGAAAACCCTTCGGACTTCAGATTAAATACTGTTTTATCAAAGTTTTCACTTCCAGATAAACGGCTTAACGCCAAAATTTCTCTGTCTTCAAGCCCGTTATCCTCTTCTTTTCCCGTCAGGGAATACCTTTCCCTTATATTAATATTCATTCCCGACGGAAGCATTGTTTTTACAGCGTCATAATATGTGCAGAAGGTGTTCTCCTTAAGCCATTCAACAAGCTCAAGCATTTCCGAATTTAATGCCGGCTCTCCTTCAGGAGCAGACAAAATACTTTTAAGGTTTATGTCGTCGCCTTCAGCGGCTTCAATTTTCAGTACAAGACCAGATCTCTTTCTATTTGAGCGTCCAAAGGGAACAACAACTCTTGTTCCCGGCATAATGGCCGAAACAAGAGTTTTCGGAATAAGATAAGAAAAAGGTTTATCAAAAGCAAATGAAGCGTTGCTTACCGCGATCTGCGCTTTCAGCATAGCATTCACTAACAACCCCTCCTTAAAGTATTCCGAAATATGAACCTTACTTACATTCTACAATCTTAAATTTTCCTGCGGCAAATTCCTCGACAGCTGTTTTAACCGGCTTTTCCTCAAGAGTCTTATTTTCCTCGAATAATTCATCGGCGATTTCTCTTGCTCTCTTGGCGATACCGATTACTAATGAATAATAGCTGTCATTTTTTGATATTAACTGTGTAATTGCTGGTCTAAGCATTTTTAAGCACCTCATTTATAAATTCTTCAGCATATCCGGCTTTATGTTCTTCCGCCGAAATAACTGATTTAAGATCTTCTACCGCTTTTTCAAGCTCGTCGTTTACCACAACGTAATTATATTTATGTGCAAATGAAATTTCATCTACTGCCTTTGCAATTCGTCGGGAAATCACCTCGTCGGTTTCTGTTCCTCTTTTTCTTAGCCTTCTTTCAAGCTCGGCGATAGACGGAGGCATAATAAAAACTAAGATAGCGTCTTTACAATTTTCCTTTACCTGCATAGCGCCCTGAACATCTATTTCCAAAATAACATTTTTTCCTGCACAGCGCATTTTCTCAACCATATTTTTGGGAGTGCCGTAATAATTTCCGCAGTATTCGGCGTATTCCAGCATGCCGTTTTCCTCAATCAATTCCTTAAACTGAGATACTGTTATAAAATTATAATCAACGCCGTCAACCTCTCCGTTTCTGGGTTTACGGGTTGTAGACGAAACCGAAAAGTAAATTCTTTCATTCAAAATTTCAGATAATATTGTTCCCTTACCGCACCCTGACGGAGCAGAAACCACAAAAAGAAGTCCCTTATTCATTATCAAGCTGTTCCTCCCCGGTTATATTAACTCTTGCGCCCACGGTTTCCGGCTGTACCGCAGACAATACGACATGTTCACTGTCCATAATTATTACGGCTCTGGTACGCCTGCCGTAAGTAGCGTCAATCAGCATCCCCTTATCTCTTGCATCCTGAATTATTCTTTTAATCGGAGCAGATTCGGGACTCACAATAGCAATAAGCTTTGAAGACGACACCATATTACCGAAACCTATATTAATAAGCTGCATATACCCTCCGCTACTCTATATTCTGAATCTGCTCACGAATCTTTTCAACTTCAGCCTTCATATCAACCACACATTTGGTTATAGATAAGTCCTGAGCCTTTGAACCGATCGTATTGATCTCCCTGTTAATTTCCTGAACAAGAAAATCCAACTTTCTTCCAACAGGTTCTTCTGATTCCAAAAATTCCTTAAACTGTTTTAAATGACTATGAAGTCTGACAGTTTCCTCGTCAATTGCAATCTTTTCAGCAAAAATCGCAGCCTCCGTCAATATCCTCTGCTGATCTATATCGCTTTCTGCAAGCATTTCTCTAAGCTTTGAATAAAGACGCTCCTGATAAGCGGCAGCAGTTCTCGGCGCTTCTGATTCAACCTTTGCAAGCATCTCTTCAACAGAATCTATTTTAGCAAGAAGGTCGTTTTTCAGAGCTTCTCCCTCAATTTCCCTCATGTTTACAAATTTATCAAGAGCCGCATCTGCAACGCTTAAAACCATACTGCATATATGTTCTTCATTATCGGAAATTTTCTGTACATTAAAGATATCTGAGAATTTAACAAGACTTGAAAGTGTAAGATCATCGTTTAAGCCAAGCTCATTATTAATTTCACGGAGCGCATTTATATATCCCGACGCCATAATTTTATCAGCCTTTATTAAAGCTTCCTTACCGTTTAAATTGTTAATTGTAACGCCGACCTCAACCTTACCCCTTGAAATATTGCCCTTCATAAAGCTTTTCAGCTTATCATCCAGATAATTATACAGTCTGGGAAGCCTTGAGGAAAATTCATAGTATCTATGATTTACGGATTTTATTTCCACCATTATATCGTATTGATCAATAATACGCTGCTCACGGCCATACCCGGTCATACTCCTAATCACATAAATCCTCCTATACATTTGTTCACAATATACTATTAACTTATTATAACACCATAACGGGAATAAATCAAGTAAATAGGCGAAAAATATCCGGCCTTTGAAAAAGACCGGATTCAAGGGAATAAATAGAATTATAAAAAAGGAATTAAAATGAAAGACTATTAATTCTGAGGTCCAAGCTGCTCATACTCAATAACCATAGCCACATAGTTCATAAGAGTCAAGCCGTCCGTTGTATTAACATAATCGTCATATGCAACGTTAGCATTGATTAATCCTTGCTTTGTAACAGGGTTAACATCCGGACCAATTAAGTACATATTAAGCGCAACAACGTCAGCTATATTTACATAAGAGTCAACATTGACATCGCCCCAATGAGTACCTTCTGGGATTTCACTGGTATCAACTGTATCGCCGGTAGAAGGCTCGACAACCGTTACATTAACAGTTACCGTTTCATCGCCCTTAGAAACTATTACAGTAGTCTCGCCAGCCGCAATACCTGTAACTACACCGTTCTCATCAACTTCAGCAATGCTTGGATCTGACGATTCGAATGAACAACCGTCTTTATTAGGCTTAATTGTAGCCGTATCGCCAACTTCAACAGTAATATCCTTCTCTTCAACATCTAATGCGTCTGGATCCGGATCTGGTTCCGTATCATACTTATCAGGCTCCATATCAGGATACAATTCATACATTGTACCAAGAGCAAGGAGAATATCGCCTGCATGCCAGAATCTATGATAATTAAGCTCTACGCTTTCCATTGCTTCTGTTTTGTCAGTACCGTTAGCTACAGCTTCATCATAAGCTTCCTTGAATTCCTGAACCTTTTCGTTCTTCAGATAATCCTGACGGAAATCGAGGAATTTAACGCCCTGCTTTATTGTTCCCTGTGTGCCTGGCATTGTGCCGTTATAATTACTCGGTACCCAAACTTCCTGCTCGAAAAGTCTTACCATGCTGCCGTTTGTTTCAGTAATAGAAAGACCGATATCATCACGACCAAGCTGCCATTCTCTGTCAAGAAGTGAGTGTGCTACATAAAGCGCCTTAGAAGCTACATCTGTATTTTTATCAGAATATGCGGCTTCTGTTTCAACGCCGTTAGCCTTTGCATAGTAAATCAATGTGTGTGCAAGTGAAGATACGCAACCAAGGTCAGAAGAACCTCTTGCTGTAACAGTACATGTAAGTTCAGCATTTGCGTTAGGATCATATGTGCCGTTCCATGTCTTAGGCTGACCGGACCAATCTAATGTTGACGGAATATCAAATGTACCGTCGTCATAAAGATTTACTTCGCTGACAAACCATTCAACCCATCTGTCAAGAATAACCTTAAGAGCTTCCTCAAGAGTCAGACCGCCTGCTGTAACGCCGGTTGTATCGCCGTTTTCTTTAATAACGTAATACATTTCAGCCAAACGCTGCACTGCCCAAACCTGGTTACCGATCCAGTGGTTTGAACCCGGATCAAGATATACAGGGTGTTCCTGATATCCCATATCATAGAATGTAGTAGGAACATCGGTACCATATTTCTTAGCGTCTGTTTCGTTGTATTTATACGCTTCATATCTGCCGTTCCATGAACTTGTAGCGCCGCCGGCTATCGGACCGTTCGCTGACTGAAGCCACAGATAGAACTCCATCTGTCTCTGAAGTGAAGTTGTGTAATCCTTAACAGCGTCCTGTCCCTTCATCGCATTCTTCAGACCGTTGTCCTGAAGCAAAGCAAAAGCAGCCAGTGGGTTCTGATAGAATTCATGACAATGGCTTGCACCGATCTGCCATGTCCATGAACCGTCAAGAGCGCCGCCCCATGAAGTATACCATGACATCAGATAATGAGCGCCGTCATATCCGTTGCCGGACTGTGCCCACTTATCCTGACAGCCAATTTTCTTATAATATTTATCAAACATATTATTTCTCAACTGGTCACCCATTTTACCAGCGAGCGTTGTAAGATTTGAATCGCCTACTCCCCATCTATTAGCAGCGTAAATTGCCTGAATAGCACGATCTTCCGCGTCAGGCGCGTTAGTGTAAGACCACTGCTTAGCAATTGTTCCTTCCGTAGAGAAAATTCCCTTCAGACCTCTTGTGCCTGCCATACCGTACTTGAGCTCTTCAACCGACGGATGCGGAACTGTTTCCCAACAGGACTCATTAGCTCCACGCTGGAAGGTATTTATAAACGTGAACTTTCCGTTTCCTCCGCCGTATCGTACCAGTCATCAACGTCGGCAAGCCAGTGCATAAGATAAAGTCCGTTGTCACTGCCGTAAGCTGTCTGGAAATACTTATGTATAGGATTTGTAGCGGTATTGCCCTGAAGCATATCTGTAGGATATGTAGTAGGCTCTTCCCACTCGTCGCTGTAAGTAGCTGACGGATTGCCCGACATAAATCCCGTCTGGACTGTAGGAATCATAACCTCCATTGTTTTCCATGCCTTAGTAAGATCCTTAGAGGTGTCTACTTCAGTTGTACTGCCGTCCGGATTCTGGATAGAACCTGTCTGTGAGATATTATCTCTCATTGCAGCCATCCAAACAATATACGACATTGCTTCAGAAGTGGTTTCATGGCCGTAGTCAGGAGCCTCTACAATAAGCTCTTCAACCGCATGATAAGGAACATTGAATCCGCCGCTTACCGAATTGTTGGCGCTGAGGTAACCATTTTCAACACCGTTTGTGATAACATCGTCATACAAAGACAAAAATCTCTTTGCATAAGAATCGTCACCATACTTTTCTTCCTTTGTTCGTGTACCAGCAGCAGAAGCCGTAGCGGGAACAACAGCCGCAAATGTCAATGCAGCAGAAAGAAGTGCAGCGATAACTGCTTTTTGCTTTTTTAGTATCATCTGACTTTTCCCCTCTCGTTGATTAGTATAAATTCATTTAATATAGAGTGTACCGTGCAAATAACCCGTTCCTAAACCAAAACAACAATTTTTCACAATACGCCCATAAACTTCATGGTTATATTATAAATCATCCAAAATTAATTGTCAACAGTTTACACAAAAACATTATCCCTTAAAAAAACATTTTGTATATATGCACAGTACCGCATTCCTTTATTTGTGAATTTTGACAACCAGATTAAATTTTTTTGTTAAAATTTAGTAAATATAAAATAGATGCACATTTTTCACTGATAATACACACATTCTTATCACAATTCTATAATAAAATAGATAATGATTTTATATTGTTTTTGTTGTATTTAGATATATTTTGCGAATTTAACCGAATTGTAATAATATATTAATTTTTTTGTAGTATTTTTTGAGATAATAAAAGAGAGTGTAACTATTCATATATTCCTCTCTAACAGCCGTTATGAAAAGCGGTCAGCTGACGGCTTATAATATACCTTTTATTCATAGAAAATCAAGTAATATAAAAGGAACGTCATAAATTAAAAATAGGCGCGCCGCCCGCCTGATAAGCGGCAGCCGCATAATATAATTATCGTGCGGCTTATGGAGATACATATGATAGAAATTAAAAACCTAACGAAATTCTACGGCAATAATGCCGCTGTAAAAAATATCAGTTTTACAGTAAAAGACCATGAAATTCTCGGCTTTCTCGGCCCAAACGGCGCAGGAAAGTCCACAACAATGAACATAATTACCGGTTATCTGCCTTCTACAAGCGGAACGGTTCTTATCAGCGGAATGGATATAACCGAAAATCCGTCGGCTGTAAAGAAAAAAATAGGTTATCTTCCTGAAATTCCCCCTGTTTACCTTGATATGAAGGTTAAAGAATATCTGAAATTCGCGGCCGGAATAAAGGGCGTAAAGGGCTCTGAAAGAAAGGCGCAGATTGAAGACGTTATGGAAAAGCTTAAAATAAAGGACATGGAAAACAGGCTTATCCGTAATTTATCCAAAGGCTATAAGCAAAGAGTGGGCTTTGCTCAGGCTCTTCTGGGAAATCCGGAATATCTCGTTCTTGACGAGCCGACGGTCGGATTGGATCCCAGTCAGGTAATAGAGGTAAGAAATCTTATAAAATCCCTTTCAAAAAATCATACTATTATATTAAGCTCTCACATACTTCAGGAAATTCAGGCGGTCTGCGAAAGAGTCGTGATAATAAGCCACGGTGAAATAAGAGCTATAGACAGCATTAAAAATCTTGAGGAAAGCATGGACGCCTCAATAACTGTAAATATCAAGGCTGAAGGCGATAAGGACGAAATATGCAAATGTATTAATTCTGTCGGCGGAGTCGGAGAAATTACCGATATAACCTATGAAGCGACCAATATATACGTATATAAGGTTTCTATAGAAAGCGACGACGTGCGTAAAAACATTCTTACAGAATTAATCAAAAACGATTTCGCTATTTTAGAGGTTACAAGCGATAAGCCCAGCCTTGAAGAGGTATTTGTTAAGCTTACGGCTCACGCCCCTAAGAAAAAAGGCCTCAAAGACCTTTTGGAGGAAATGGATTCTGAAAATCCGTATAATACCGAGGAGGATAAATAAAAATGTTTTCACTGTATAAAAAAGAATTGCAGTCCTACTACTATTCGCCCTTTGCATATGTTATCGCCGCATTGTTCCTGCTTGTATTTTCAATAACGTTTGTTGTTGGAATATCGGACTTATCAGGAACTCAGTATAAATTTTCATTCCCTAACGTTTTCTATAATCATTTCTTTTATTTTATATTCCTGATTCCCGCGCTGACTATGAGAACCTTTGCAGACGAAAGAAAATGCGGAACGGAAGTACTTCTCATTTCCAGTCCGCTTAACGTATTCCAGATAGTTATCGCCAAATTTCTGGCAGTTACGACCGTATTTTTTATGATGCTGGTTCTGACGATGTTTTTTCCGTTATTAACAATCGCAACCGGCGGCGCGGTTATGTGGTCAAGTCTTATCTGCGGATACCTTGGATTTTTTCTTTGGGGATTAGTCTGCATTGCAATAGGAATGCTTATGTCTTCCTTTACAGAAAGCCCCATTATAGCCGCTATACTCGGAGAAGGAGCAATGATAGTGCTGATTTTTATAGATAATTTCAAGGACAGCGCATTATTTGACACGCTTCCGAAGGCGGCGCGTATAATAGGTCAGCTTTCAACGCAAACAAGGTTTGTTTCATTTTCGCAGGGAATATTCAACATTTCAGACCTTGTTTTCTTTATTACGACAACCATTCTTTTTATTGGCTGGACTATTATTTCAGTTGAAAAAAGACGCTGGAGCAGGGGGTAAAATAAATGGATGTAAAAAAATCAAAAAAGAATCTGAAGTTTACTACAATTGCATGGATTATGGCGGCAATGCTGCTTATCATAATTATCCCGGTGAATATCGTAGCGTCGATATTCGACGTATCGCTGGATCTTACCCCGAACCGCGTATACAGCTTAAGCAAAACCACCTCCGACTATCTTTCGGGACTTGATGAAAAAGTGGACTTTTACATACTTGCGGATTTGGATGAAATCAAGCTTGACACTGAGCTTCTTGCGCTTTCCAGTATGCTGGATGAATACAGAGAATATGACTGTATAAATTTCAAGGACATAGATCCGGATAAAAATCCGGATATTATAGACGAACTTAATCCCGACGGATATCTGAATCTTACTAAGGGCGATATAGTTGTAAAATACGGTGAAAACGCGAAAAGAATACCCGGAAACGTCATGTATTATTTTGAAACCGATGAGAATAATACCACTCAAAACGCATATTTTCAGGGAGAAAATTATATTACGGGCGCTATAAAATCAGTTGTGGAAGGCATTATGCCCTCGGTATATTTCCTTACGGGACATGGTGAAAAATCACTCGATGAAAACTATACGACATTTCGAAAGAATCTGAAAAATTACAACTACGACGCCAAGGAGTTAAATCTTGTAACTGAGGACGCAGTACCGGAAGACGCAAAAATTATTATAGTAGCCGCTCCTCAAACGGATATTACAGAGGCTGAAAAAGCAAAGCTGGAAAGCTTTATGGAAAAGGGCGGCAACCTATCGCTGCTTATGTCTCCTAACGACGCCGATATAGACTATACTAACATTGAAGATATAATGAATCAATACGGAATCGGAATGGATTACAACATCGTCTCGGAAACTGATTCGTCAAAGCATGTTTCGGGAGACGATACTACTATTATGGTAAACCTGGTAGACGTTTCTGAAACGGACGACAAAAGTATAACAGACCTGACGTCCCCGCTAATAAGCGGCGATTCTATTACGCCGTTTATGACGGCTTCCCGCTCATTCTTTGAGTATCAGGGTGAAAACCGCTCGGATCTGACCATATGTCCGCTTATTGAAACCTATGATTCCGCCATCGGCAAGCCTTACGGCGGAACAGAGGCCGATCCCGATGAAATAGCCGGAATTCTTTACCTTGCGGCGTATTCTGAAAATATAATAAACGACTCGAAGCTTGTTGTAATGGGAAACGCCAATTTCATAGACGATCAGAACCTTGAGGACGGCTATGAAATTATTCCGCTTAACCTTTATCTGAGTACCATTACATGGATGTATAACAGCGACATTGATATGGGTATAGCTTCAAAAATCAGAACCTACGATTATATGGAGCTCAAAAGCAAGGAAGATACTAATTTTGTCCTCATAACCCTTTACGCAGCTCCGGTTATAGTTGCAGCCGCAGGATTATTAATCTGGCTCAAAAGGAGACACTCATAATGAAACGTATCAGAATAGTATTAATTGCAATGGTGATTTTAGTCGCCGCAGCAATCGGTATTTATTTCATAGCCGTAAATTTTAATGAGAAGAAAAAGGAAAAGGAAGAAGCGGAAAACGCCAAGCTTGTTTTATTCGATTTCGACGGCGACGCATGTACAAAGCTTGAAATAAATAACGAAAGCGGCAACTATGTTATGGAATATACCCAGGCAAACGGCTGGATGATGACGAATTCCGAAGATTTTGACGCAAACTCAAACACCGCTTCATATATATGCACCTATATGTCCGATCTCAAAGCCGAAAAAATTATCGAGGATACAGATACCGGAAAATACGGCTTCGACGATCCTATAAAGCTGACAGTTACTTCAAACGGGACTCCATATACTTTACTGGTCGGAGACGCCACCCCTACTAATGAAAATTATTATGTAATGAAGGAAAATGATGATAACGTCTATCTTATTGATTACGCAAAGGGCGTTATACTTCACGCTACAAAGGATAGTCTTAAAAGCGTGTATCTTGCTAACTTTCTAAGTACGGAAATAGAATCATTCGCGCTCTGGAAGGGCGGAGAAACAGATGAAAATATTCTGTTCTCAATGAATAAAAATGACGACGGCACATGGCAAATGGATAAGCCGTATAAGGACAATTCAGTTTACAGCTCTGATGTAAGCGAATTCCTCAACGACGCTATAAGAGACGAAATTTATTCCTTTGTCGCAGAGGATTGCAAAGAATCAGAATACGGAAAATACGGATTTGACGATCCGCAGTTTGTATTTGAAATGTCGGGAAGCGGTAAGCACGTTAAAGTCATTTTCGGAGATTATACAGACAATGAAAATGAAATGTACGGATTGTTTACAGATACCGGACAGGTTGTTACGTTCTATCAGAACAATCTTTCAATTTTAAGCTACGATACAATGGATATGATGAATACGGCGGTTTATACGGCGGATATAAACGACGTAACGGAAATCGAAGTTGTCATGCCTGATTATACCGCTAAGCTTAAGATAGACGAAGAAAACGAAAAATACACCGTAAACGATACGGTTATCGAAAGCTCCCAAGAGGAACTGACCGACGCTTTTATAGCTTTCTATAAGTCATTCAACAACGCATATTTTGAATCTATACAAAAAACTGATACGCCTTCCGGAGATGCCGAGGTTTCTATTGTTTACACGCTTTCAAGTAATGTGAGAACAAAGATAGACTATATTCCGGTACCCGGTGAAGATTCAAATACCTATTGGGCTATGAAGGACGGCGAATATACCGGCTTTGTAGTGCGCAAAAAGGTAATAGCAAATATAATTTCAATGTACGAGATTTAATTAACGCAATAGAAGAATCCGACAAATAAAAACGACCCTGTATATCCTTATGGATTTACAGGGTTTTATTTTGACATAATTTTAACCGATCATATCAATTGGATTAACAAATGAACCGTTTTTAATAACCTCAAAATGAAGATGAGATTTTTCAGCGGTTTCTATATCAGCCGTTTCGCCTACCGCGCCGATTTCTTCACCGCCGCTTACTTCCTGACCGACCTGAACGGTTACTCCCTCGTTAAGATTACTGTAACGGGTAATTATACCGTTTCCATGATCGACAGTAACAATTATTCCCCAAAGAGGATCGTTATCAACTGCCGAAACTGTTCCGGATCCTGCGGAAGCTACTGCGTCGCCGAGCGAAGCGGCAATATCTACTCCGTTATGAGTCTGCCATGCGCCCGTAGTCTTTGACTTAACAAGCTCTCCTCCGCTGAATTCATTCAGGACCTCTCCCTCAATCGGCATAACCAGCTTTTCTTCTTTCGGCTTAGCAGTTTCCTCTGACTCAGCTCCGCTTTCCTCGTCTGAGATCTCCGTTACAGCTTCTGTCTGAGCCTCAGGCCGGAAAACCTCCTGTGTATGCGGAGCAAGAGTTATTTTCGGTATGTCTGTTTGAATTTCAGCGGCTTCCCTTTCCTGAGCTTCAGAAGAACTCGACGATTCCAGTCTTCCCGAAATATCATTCGATGTCTGAGTATATGCAAAATAGCATGCCGCTCCAACCATCGCTACACTCAAAGCCAACGCAACATAAAAGCCTTTTCCGCTAAAATTGATTTAGAATTTTTCTTCACGTTTAACACCTCCGCAATTAGTTTGGACGAATAATATCCTTTTATGCGCTGTTATTCCTTTTCTTCCAAAATTTTTTTACATGATTGCATTATTGAAGAATTTGGTGTAAAATAATAGTGACATTATAAAAAGGAGAATCTTGTTTTTATGTTTAAACTGAGACGATTTCTTAAAAACTATAAAAAGGAACTGATATTAGGCCCATTTTTCAAGCTGCTTGAAGCTATTTTTGAGCTTATTGTTCCACTTGTAATGGCGGATATTATAGATACCGGAATAAAAAACGGAGACTCGGTATATGTTTGGAAAATGAGCGGTTTAATAGCGCTTTTAGGTATTGGCGGACTGGGCTTTGCGTTAACTTGCCAGTATTTTGCAGCCAAATGTGCGTATGGTTTCGGTACAGAGCTCAGGAACTCTCTTTATAAGCATATAAACAGCCTTTCTCACGCTGAAATCGACAGATTCGGCACGTCGTCTCTGACAACACGTCTGATAAACGATACTAATCTCGCTCAGAACGGAGTAAATATGTTTATCCGTCTTGCCGTACGCGCCCCGTTTCTGATTATCGGCGCCGCGGTCATGGCCATGATTCTTGATTTCAAGCTATCCCTGATTTTTCTTTAGCCGCACCCATTATAACCGCCGTACTTTATATTATCATGAGAAAAACAGTTCCTCTATATAAAAAAATACAAAAAAACCTTGACCGTATTTCTCTTTTAACAAGGGAAAATCTGGAGGGCGTAAGAGTTATACGCGCGTTCTCAAAGCAGGAAAAGGAAAAAAAAGAATTCAACGAAGCAAGTAACGAATTAGCCGTTAATTCTATTGTTGTCGGAAAGATTTCAGCAATTCTAAATCCGGTTACATTTATGATTATGAATCTAAGCATAGTGGCAATATTATGGTTCGGAGGTATACGCGTAAATATCGGCGATTTATCTCAGGGACAAATTACAGCGTTTGTAAATTACATGACGCAGATACTTCTTGCTCTTGTAGTTTTAGCCAACCTGATTGTAATATTCACAAAAGCTGCTTCCTCGTCTTCAAGGATAAACGAGGTATTTGAAACCCAACCGTCAGTTACAGGAGGAACAAAAGTAAAATTTGACTTCGGCGCTCCGGCCGTTGAATGCGGCGACCTAACGTTCACATATCCGGATGCGGGAGGTCCTGCACTAAAAAATATAAGCTTTTCATTAAAAAAGGGAGAAACGCTTGGAATTATAGGCGGAACAGGTTCCGGAAAATCCACGCTTGCATCCCTTATTCCCCATTTTTATAATGTTACCGGAGAAAAGCTTAAAATTTTCGGAAATGATATTTATGACTACAATCTTGAATTCCTTCGCAAATCCATCGGCATCGTTCCTCAGAAGGCCGCGTTGTTTTCCGGTACTATCGCCGAAAATATGCGCTGGTCAAATCCCGACGCTACAGAAGATGAAATAATTAAAGCCTTAAAAATAGCTCAGGCATGGGAATTTGTGCGTAAGCTTCCGGAAGGACTAAAAACCCATATTTCACAGGGCGGTAAAAACTTTTCCGGCGGACAGCGTCAAAGGCTGACAATTGCAAGAGCTCTTGTGGGGTCGCCCCCCATCGTGATACTTGACGACAGCATGAGCGCGCTTGACTACGCAACTGATTTAAAGCTGAGAAAGGCGTTGTCAGAGCATTTGTCGGATACCGCCGTAATAATGATCTCGCAGAGAGCAACAACCTTAAAAAACGCCGACAGCATACTCGTTCTTGACGACGGCGCGCAGATAGGTCTTGGCACTAACGAACAGCTTTTGGAAAGCTGTGAGGAATACAAAGAAATTTATAATTCACAGATGAGCTGAGGTGATTCAAATGGGTAAAACATTAAAACGTATTATAGGCTATGTAAGGCCTTATAAAAAATATCTGTTAGCCGCCGTTATCTTCTCCCTCTTAGGGGTATCTCTTTCTCTTTTTGTACCGATTCTGATTGGAAGAGGAGTCGATTTTATTGTCGGAGAGAATGCGGTTGACTTTAAAGAGCTTGCTAAGCTTGCAGCGGTTCTGGCAGGCATAGTTCTGGTAAGCACATTTTTTCAATGGCTTACGGCGCTTGCAACAAACAAGCTTTCATATAATACCATACGGGACATAAGGACGGAGCTTTTTGACACGCTAAACGGCGTTCCGCTTAAATTCATAGACAAAAGTTCAAAAGGTGAGCTCATAAGCCGTGCAGTTAACGATATTGAAATAATATCTGACGGTCTTCTTCAAGGATTTACACAGCTTTTCAGCGGAATTATAACAATCCTCGGAACGCTTGTCTTTATGCTGACAATAAATATAAAAATAGCGCTGCTTGTAGTTATCCTTACTCCGCTGTCTCTTTTTACGGCTGCAAAAATAACAAGATTATCAAAGAATTCCTTTACGGAGCAATCCACGCACCGCGGCGAATTAAACGGACTTGCTGAGGAAATGATAGGAAATCAAAAAATCGTTAAAGCATTTTCATACGAAAAACGGGCAGAAGCAGGATTTAAGGACATAAACGATAAAATGGCTCAAAGCGGCGTAAAAGCAGTATTCTTCTCGTCAATGACAAATCCTACGACACGCTTTGTAAACGGACTTATATATGCCGCAGTCGGAACCGCCGGAGCATTAAGCGCAATCGGCGCGCTGAGCTTTTTCGGTAAAATTTCAATCGGACAGCTTACAAGCTTTCTTTCCTACTCCAACCAGTATACAAAGCCGTTCAATGAAATTTCCGGAGTAATTGCAGAACTTCAAAATGCCGTTGCGTCGGCAGAAAGAGTTTTTTCCGTTATTGACGAGCCTTTGGAATCAACTGACGCAGTAAGGAAGAACTTACCGTTTGCGACGGTTCACTGGAGCTTGAGCATGTAAGCTTCTCTTATAATACTGAAACAAAGCTTATAACCGACTTTAACCTGAAGGTCAAACCCGGACAGAAAATAGCTATTGTCGGTCCGACAGGCTGTGGAAAAACAACAGTTATCAATCTACTGCTGAGGTTTTATGATATAAACGGCGGAGCTATAACAGTTTCCGGAAAAAATACCAGAGATATAACCAGATCCAGCCTTCGCTCTGTATTCGGAATGGTACTTCAGGATACGTGGCTTTTTACTGGTACAGTAGCCGAAAATATAGCATATGGAAAATCAGACGCATCTGTAGATGAAATAATTGCGGCAGCAAAAGCCGCGCATGCTCATAGCTTTATAAAACGTCTTCCGGAAGGATATGACACTTATATTACAGAAGAAGGCGGCGAACTCTCTCAAGGTCAGAAGCAGCTTATTTCAATTGCCAGGATCATGCTTACTAATCCGCCTATACTCATACTCGACGAAGCGACTTCAAGCATAGATATAAGAACCGAACAGCGTATTCAAAGAGCGTTTGAAAAACTTATGAAAGGTAAAACAAGCTTTATTATCGCACACAGACTTTCTACTATTAAAAATGCAGACGTTATTTTAGTAATGAAAAACGGAAATATTATTGAACAGGGAAATCATAAGCAGCTTATGGAGCAGAACGGTTTCTATGCGGAGCTTTACAGCAGCCAGTTCTCAGTTGTCTGAAAGGAAAAAACATGATATATGAAACAGCTAAAAGAATAAAAGAAAATATAAAGCAGGTCATCTGCGGGAAGGACGAGGCTATTGACATTCTGACGGCAGCTCTTTTCTGCCGAGGGCATATACTGCTTGAGGATATTCCCGGAACGGGAAAAACGGCCTTAGCTTCTGCGGCTGCAAGATCTGTCGGATGCCCCTTCGGAAGAATACAGTTTGCTCCCGACCTTCTTCCGTCAGATATTACCGGAATCAATTTTTACAGTCAAAAAAACGAAAGTTTCAGTTTCAAAAAAGGTCCTGTTTTTACGGGTATTCTTCTTGCCGATGAAATTAATCGCGCCGCTCCCAGAACACAGTCCGCACTTCTCGAATGCATGGAGGAGAGGCAGGTCACTGCCGACGGAAAAACATATTCGCTTCCTTTTCCTTTTATGGTAATAGCCACTCAGAATCCTCTTGAATCGTATGGAACATTTCCCTTGCCGAGGCTCAGCTCGACAGATTTTTCATAAGTATGGAGATCGGCTATCCTGAAAAGGAATTTGAAAAGCAAATAATAACGGGAAAGAAAGGAAGAAACAGGGAATCTGAGATCGAGTCCATAGCAGATGAGGATGAAATCAGAAAATGCGTTGCCGAAGCAGATAAGATTTATACGGCAGACTGTATTGCAGACTATCTTTTAAATATTGCCGGTAAAACCAGAAAAGACAGCCGGTTTTATCTTGGGATCAGCACAAGAAGCTGCATTGACGCTATAAAGGCTTCTAAGGCTTATGCGGCTATTTCAGGAAGAAGCTATGTTATACCGGACGATGTAATAAAAATGCTTCCGGCTGTAACAGCACACAGAATTATACCGGAAAATCCCGATATATCAGATCTTAAGTCCAAAAGAAAGCTTGTCTGTGAGATTATTTCCGAAACAGAGGTTCCCAGTGAAAATTTATGGAAATTATAATAACTGCTTTGGGCTGTCTTATGATTTTTTACATTCAGCTTAATATTTACAGAAAACACTGTTTTAAAAGCCTTGATTATAAATGCTATTTCAATAAAAGCGAAGCCGTAGAGGGCGACGAAATTGAATTTACAGAGGAAATCTTAAACCGTAAGCATTTGCCTCTACCTGTCTTTAAATCGGAGCTTACCGTGTCGTCGACGCTTGAATTTGCAGATACTCATTCGTCCGTAACCGATAAATCGCGTTTTGTAACAGCGTATTTAATATTAAAGGAAACAGCAGCGTTAAAAGAATATGGAAAGTAAAATGCACAAAACGAGGTATTTTCAGCGTTAATAATATCGTTCTTGTAACGTCGGATATATTCGGTTCGGAATTCTATTCCTTAAAACCGGAATTTGAACTTCCTAAAATAACTGTTTTCCCCTCGGCAATTCCTTTTGATGTTTTCAGAATTATGAGCAGACAGCGAACAGGAGAAATTCAATTTGGCAATACGCCTTTTACCGATCCATTCTTTCCCTCCGGTATAAGAGAATATACCGGCGCCGAACCGCTTAAGTTTATTAATCATAACGCCTCAGCAAAAAAATGCCGTCTTATGGTCAACAATTATGAAAGCTCTTCTGATAGTGCGGCTAAGGTTTTTCTTGATCTAAATTGCTGTACCGTTACCGCAGAGCATAATATAAGAATATGCCGTTTTTTAATAGAACAGCTAAATAAATTCGGCATAAAAACCGAGCTTTTAATAGCTTCTAATCCGCCCTTTCATATATATCAGCATAAAAGAAAAAATAATCTAAATCGCCTTCTTTACGCTCTGGCTGAAGTTGACGTCGACAAATCCGCTCCGATAAGCGATATACCTGTAATTCCGGACGATAATTCTATTCTGATAACAGCCGACATAAATACTGTTACATCAGACTATATGACCGTAATTTACACAGGAAAAGCAAAAAATATAAAACACGCAAACGTGATTTATGCAGACGAAAGGAGACGAAAGCTATGAGATTATCAAAAGCGATTGATTTCATTCATGCAGCCGCCCTACAGATTTCCTTTCTTCCGATTTTTGCGCTTATCTGCCAAATCGCCGATCTTAGAACCGATATAATTTTATTGCAAGCGTTATGTCTTATAATTACTGTGTCGGCCGCTTCACTTTTTATAAATCCGCACCGAAATTTTTTACACTATGCTTATGCCGTTACCGCCGCCCTAATTTCATTTTTGCTAAATATCAGAATAAATCTCTTTTACCGAACAACTATTGCAGTATTAATTCTTATCATATGTATGCTTACGTCTTATAATAAAAAAACGACTATTCAAAGTGTTTATATGTTTGCAATCTCAGCGTTTGTCAATATAATTATATGCTTTTTGCTGGATAATTCCTTTTTACCGTTAATATGCTTTTTTACTTATGTCATAACCTTCGGATTTACAAAATATCTGCGTTCTCAGGAAAGATTATCAAAAAAATATTTTATAAATCTGAAAATATCGGCAATTCCTATTACAGCATTATTACTGGTAACTCTTATGTCTGTTCCGGTTTCAGATTTTATTACTAAATCAATAAAATCAGGTTTAAGAAAATTACTTAATAATAATCAAACCGAAAATCCAATTTCAGAAACTCTCGAAAGCAATACCGAATACACAGCTATTACTGAAACAATAAATACTGAGCAAAATTTTTATATTAAATATATCTTTATTGCATTAATTTTATTAATAGTCTTGCTTTTTATAATTAATTTCAGGCATGAAATTTTATCTTTTATCAGCAATTACCCGAAGCGTTTTAATTTTAATAAACCAAGTTTGATAGCTGAAAATAATGAATATACAGAAATTACTGTTCCTCTTGAAAAGAATGAGAATATTTCAGTAATTTATAATTCAAACTATAAAAAATGGAGAAAAAATTACCATAGATATAAAAAAATAGAATGGTCTGATAGTAAGCTTAAAACCGGTTTTGAGCTTGCAGTAAACGGTCTGAGGCTTTACGGTATAGAAATCAAAAGCAGCGAAACATTGTCGGATATAGAAAAAAAGGTTCCAGAAGAATTTCTCGGATTATGGAAAAAAATCGAAAGCCATTATTCAATTTATAAATACAACGACGAATTGCCTGATAAGTCGGCGCAAAATAGCTTTGACGACATAATTTCGGCATTATATAAAAAAATATATAAAAAAAGAAATCCCTGAATTAATCAGAGATTTCTTTTTTATTATTAATTATAGAGCTGAATATATAAACCAGCATTAAAGCAACGAAAACGCCGAGAGCCGCAGACTGAATTTTAATTATATTAACGTTAAAATCGTTTAAAAGCCCTGTCACAGCATAATAAATATAATCATTGCGCATAACAAGACGGCTGAAATAGTCGCTGTATTTTAAAATTATACACGGTATGAGAATAATTACCGACGCGCAAATTCCCGAAGTTGAAATCCAATAAAATACGAATCTTAAATTCTTTCTGTTAAGTAGTATCAAGATTACTAAGCCGACCAGCAAAACGCCCATAAAAACAAAAGGCGCCGCTGCAATTATCGGATAAACCTTTCTTAACGTCTGCGGTATACCCGCCTTTTCCATATAATCCATCATATATATGTTAGTAAAGGAATCTATTTCGCTTTCGGCTGTTTCAATGGTCTTATCAAGCTGCTTGGTAAAGTCTTCGTTTACTTCAACATTATTTTCTTCCGCAAATTCGCTGAAATAATCAGTTAGATTTTTTTCCAGTACGCTGAAATCAATTTCTGTTTCTTCTATTTTCGACGATTTCCCGCTTACATAATCAAAGAAATTTTCGATTTTTCCGTCTACAGCATCTTTAATCGTTTTATCGTCAAGCCCGTCCATATAAACCTCAGCAGGAATACCTGAGACAGCGTAGCTTTTAGTAAAATAGTCATCGGCATGATTAGTTACCCTCAGATAAATATCATGCTTTTCAGCCGAAGATATGTAAAAGGAAGAGGATAAAAGCTTATCCTTCGCTTCTGTGGTCAACGATAAGCCGATGAACGAAAAAACAAATATCACTGATAATATAAGATTAGGAAAATAGTGATTAATCTTCTTCATTTATTCCGATGAGTCCTTCCGTTATTCATAAAATTTCTTTTCAACAAGCTCGCATATAACGGCCAGTCTGTCCTCTGTAGGACCCAAAAGGTTGCCATAACAGGTATAAAGCGTAAGACGATCGTCCTCCGTAGGAGAGACATAGCCGTTGTCAGTTTCTTTAAACAGAACCTGTTCTGCCATACGATAGGTAAATTCTCCGTATGACGTTGTTATCACGACAGTATCTCCGACCTTCATCTCACCCAAATGATAAAAGAAAGTATTACAATGAGCCGCGAGCACAACGTTTCCCTTCATTCCCAGATAAACTGAGCCTGTATACTGACAAACGCCCTGCTGAAGAAGCTCTTCAGTATCGCCCCAGTAGACAGGGGCGTCCAAATTAATGGAATCTATCTTGATTTCCGCATACTGCGCTCCGAATGACGGATATATTATTTTACTGCCGTCGTCCAAAACGTCTTCAACCTCTTTCGTATCATATTTTATCTTTCCGATTTCCTCTTTAGGAACGCTGGCGGAAAATATAACGTTCGAGGCATTCATAACCTTTGTAAACGGTACATACCCTGCTCCCGCAATCAAAGCAGCGCAAACCGCAAAAACTGAAACAGGCGTCAGGAATAAAACTGTTTTATTTGATTTTTTTTTCTTTGACATAAACTACTCTCCGGCTTTTCTATTTTTTCTTCCCAAAAGCCATGCTCCGATACCTCCGGCAGCCAATACAGAAGCACACAGCGCCGCCACGCTTTCAAAGCCTAAGTCAGATTCGTCTACCTCAGCTTCTGCGCCTGTCGTCGCCACTACCTTGCCAATCGGAGTTACAAGCTGAACATTACCTTTACTGTCCTTTACAGTCATGATAAAGTTCTTATCTCCGTTCTGCTCAACTGTTATATCAAGACCAAGCTGCTTGCCGGTATTTACAATTTCATTAAGAGATTTGATAAGCTGGTCGTTTGTCATCTTATCCACTACCTGCGCCGCCCAGCTATCGCTTGCCGGAACGTCAAATTTATTATCTCCCTTATTTGACTCGTTCTTTTTATCAGCCTCCTCTTCGGCCTGACCTCTCATTTCATCAAGAGTTTTACCGAAATATTGAAGCGCGATTTCATCTCCGTAGCTTTCAATATTTCCCAATGCTCCTATCATAATATCATATTGATCGGAACTGAAATTATTAGACGCAAGGAAATTACTAAGCTGCTGAACATAAACCTCCAGAAAGCCTGCCGATCTTGCCGCAGCTATAACGTCTTCCTTAGTAGCCGCCGAAGCGGACAAACCTCCGAATGCTATAACGGAAACTGCGGATACTGCCGCGACTGCTCTTTTAAAACTTTTTTTCATTTATATTACCTCCAAAGCTTTTATCTATATTCAAATATTTCATATTATCACTTTACCATTTATATTATATTTTGTCAAGTGTCAAAAACGCCTATTTTGCAAGAAAATATTACCTTTATCGGATAGTTCCGCCGCCTATTACAACATCACCGTCATAAAAAACCACGGCCTGACCGCTTGCCGGCGCTCTCTGAGGCTCGTCAAATTTAACGAGAACTTCACCGTTTCCTGACGGAATAACAACCGCAGCCTGTTCATTCCTGCTGTACCTAACCTTTGCCGTAACCCGCATTTCATCGGAAATTGAATCCAGAGATATCAGATTGACGTCGTAGGCTGTTATTTCTGATTTATAAAGATTGCTTTCATCTCCGATGGTAACAGTATTTTCCAGTGCATTCTTATCCGTTACATAGGCGGGCTTTCCGATAGATATGCCTATCCCCCTGCGCTGTCCTATAGTATAATTAATTATCCCCTTATGCCTTCCGATGACGTCTCCGTCGGCGCTTATGAAATTTCCCTCCTTAATTTCCGCTCCTGTATTTTTCTTAATAAAGGACGCGTAATCTCCGTCGGGAACAAAACAAATATCCTGACTATCAGGCTTGCGTGAATTAATCAAACCCGCGGCTTCGGCAATGCGGCGTATATCGGATTTCTCATATTCTCCAAGCGGAAAAAGAGTCTTCGATAACTGATACTGAGTTAAGCCGTAAAGCACATAGGTCTGATCCTTTGAACGATCCTTAGGCCGTTTAAGTATATATCTGTTTGTTTTATAATCGTATACTCTTTCAGCGTAATGTCCGGTTGCAATATAGTCAAAACCCAATTCCTCGGCACGCCTTAACATCTTATCAAACTTTATATGTCTGTTGCATTCTATGCAGGGATTAGGAGTTTTCCCGTTTAAATAGCTTTCTGTAAACTGATTTATCACTTTTTTCCTGAACGCCTCTTTAAAATTAAAAACAAAATGATCTATGCCAAGCCTATAGCAAACGCTTCTTGCGTCCTCGACGTCGGAAAGCGAACAGCAGGTTCTGAAATCCTCCGATATATCGCCTCCGTCAAAAAGCTTCAGCGTAACTCCGGTTACATCATAGCCGCTGTCAATCAAAAGCTTTGCAGCTACGGAGCTGTCTACTCCTCCGCTCATACCAACCATAACCTTAGCCATTTAAACGTTTTCCTTTCCCAATATCTCAGTTATTTCTGATATATTTCTTATATTTTTCCAGGCCGAAGAACAGATCCTGTCCCATTCGTTTTCCGAAAAACGATCATATACGGCAGCAGTATAGAATCCGG
>ERZ860023.91-NODE-91-length-56762-cov-2.519689_pt1 | contig 56762 bp, 53 predicted proteins | sample MGYA00509983_ERZ860023 | MGnify/ENA primary metagenome ERZ860023 (study PRJEB30046, sample SAMN00715180) | human gut metagenome | study: EMG produced TPA metagenomics assembly of the A metagenome-wide association study of gut microbiota in type 2...
GATTCTCGCCTGCCGCTACTGCCACATGGCTTGTCCGTACGGCGCGCCACAGTACAATGCTGAAAAAGGGCACATGACGAAGTGCGATGGTTGTTATTCGCGCGTCGCCGAGGGGAAACAACCCATATGTGTCGAATCCTGCCCGCTGCGTGCACTTGAGTTCGGTCCAATTGAAGAGCTGCGCCAGAAGCACGGCACTCTTGCTGCCGTCGCGCCACTGCCGCGCGCGCATTTCACAAAACCCAATATCGTTATCAAACCTAACGCCAACAGCCGCCCGACCGGCGATACCACTGGTTATCTGGCTAATCCGGAGGAAGTGTAAAATGGGAAATGGATGGCATGAGTGGCCACTGGTTATCTTTACCGTATTGGGTCAATGCGTAGTAGGCGCGCTGATTGTTAGCGGAATTGGCTGGTTCGCCGCCAAAAATGACGCAGACCGTCAGCGTATTGTCCGTGGCATGTTTTTCCTCTGGCTGTTGATGGGCGTCGGGTTTATTGCCTCTGTCATGCACCTGGGATCGCCACTGCGGGCGTTTAACTCGCTGAATCGAATCGGAGCTTCTGGTCTGAGTAACGAGATTGCTGCCGGTTCCATATTTTTTGCCGTTGGCGGATTATGGTGGCTGGTGGCAGTCATCGGTAAAATGCCGCAAGCGTTGGGGAAACTCTGGTTACTTTTCAGCATGGCGCTCGGCGTCATTTTCGTCTGGATGATGACCTGCGTGTATCAAATCGACACAGTGCCAACCTGGCATAACGGTTACACTACGCTGGCTTTCTTCCTGACAGTATTGTTGAGCGGTCCAATACTTGCTGCCACAATTCTGCGGGCAGCCCGCGTTACATTTAATACCACACCATTTGCCATCATTAGCGTTCTGGCGCTGATCGCTTGTGCCGGTGTGATTGTGCTGCAAGGTTTGTCTCTGGCGTCTATTCACTCATCCGTACAACAAGCCAGCGCACTGGTACCAGATTACGCCTCCTTACAGGTCTGGCGTGTGGTATTGTTATGCGCAGGTCTAGGATGCTGGCTTTGTCCGCTCATACGTCGCCGTGAACCTCACGTTGCCGGACTTATTCTGGGGTTAATCCTCATTCTTGGCGGTGAGATGATCGGGCGTGTGCTCCTTTATGGCCTGCACATGACGGTAGGAATGGCTATTGCAGGTTAACAAATTGGTGCGGGGCAACCCGCACATTTCAGGATGTTAGGAATGACCCATTTTTCACAGCAAGATAATTTTTCTGTCGCGGCGCGCGTGTTGGGCGCGCTGTTTTATTACGCTCCAGAGAGTGCTGAAGCCGCACCTCTGGTTGCGGTACTCACCAGTGACGGCTGGGAAACTCAGTGGCCTCTACCAGAAGCGTCATTAGCGCCGCTGGTGACGGCTTTTCAGACACAGTGTGAAGAGACTCACGCCCAGGCCTGGCAGCGTTTGTTTGTCGGCCCGTGGGCACTGCCGTCTCCGCCGTGGGGGTCGGTCTGGCTGGATCGCGAATCTGTGCTGTTTGGCGATTCAACATTGGCACTTCGTCAGTGGATGCGCGAGAAAGGCATTCAGTTTGAAATGAAGCAAAACGAACCGGAAGATCATTTTGGTTCACTGCTGTTGATGGCTGCGTGGTTGGCGGAGAATGGTCGCCAGACAGAATGCGAAGAATTGCTGGCATGGCACCTTTTTCCGTGGTCAACACGTTTTCTTGATGTTTTTATCGAAAAAGCAGAACACCCTTTCTACCGTGCACTGGGTGAACTGGCTCGCTTAACGCTGGCGCAATGGCAATCACAACTGTTGATTCCTGTCGCGGTTAAACCGCTGTTTCGATAGGATCACCGTAATATTGCCGGATGGTGACGATTACGCGCGATTCGGCAATATTACGTTACAGTGTCACGTTTTTTTATCTCTTAAAGCACGCACTGCTTTTGCGGCTGGCCTCTTTTGCCGCAAAATAGTCGCCCGTGTTTCATTGCCCATTTCTGCTCATGCATCATCTACACATCTATCCGGATCTGCGCACTATGTTCCGCCGTCTGCTTATCGCAACAGTCGTCGGTATTCTCGCGGCCTTTGCCGTTGCCGGGTTTCGTCATGCGATGCTGCTACTGGAGTGGTTGTTCCTCAATAATGACTCCGGCAGTCTGGTCAATGCAGCGACAAACCTTTCCCCCTGGCGACGGCTGCTAACTCCGGCGCTCGGCGGACTGGCGGCGGGTTTGTTGCTGATGGGCTGGCAGAAATTTACCCAGCAACGCCCTCATGCGCCGACCGATTATATGGAAGCGTTGCAAACCGAGGGTCAGTTTGATTACGCAGCAAGCCTGGTTAAATCGCTTGCCTCTCTGCTGGTAGTAACCAGCGGCAGTGCAATTGGTCGCGAAGGTGCGATGATTCTTTTAGCTGCCCTTGCCGCCTCCTGTTTTGCCCAACGTTTTACGCCACGCCAGGAGTGGAAATTATGGATCGCCTGTGGGGCCGCGGCGGGAATGGCTGCGGCCTATCGTGCCCCGCTTGCTGGCAGTTTATTTATAGCCGAAGTGCTGTTTGGCACTATGATGTTGGCCTCTCTCGGCCCGGTGATTATTTCCGCCGTCGTGGCATTGCTGGTTAGCAATCTGATTAATCATAGCGACGCGTTACTCTACAACGTACAACTCTCAGTGACGGTTCAGGCTCGTGACTATGCGCTGATTATCAGTACAGGTGTGCTGGCAGGTCTGTGCGGACCACTGTTGTTAACGTTAATGAACGCCTGTCATCGTGGATTTGTGAGTCTCAAACTTGCGCCGCCCTGGCAACTGGCACTAGGCGGGTTGATCGTGGGTCTGCTTTCCCTGTTCACACCTGCAGTGTGGGGCAACGGCTATAGCACCGTACAATCCTTTTTAACCGCCCCACCACTGTTAATGATCATTGCCGGGATCTTCCTTTGTAAACTGTGTGCCGTGCTGGCGAGTAGCGGTTCCGGCGACCCGGTGGGGTCTTTACACCGACGCTATTTATCGGTCTTGCCATTGGCATGTTGTATGGTCGTAGCCTGGGATTATGGTTCCCTGATGGCGAAGAAATTACACTTTTACTCGGATTGACCGGGATGGCGACACTGTTGGCGGCGACCACGCACGCGCCGATTATGTCGACGTTGATGATATGTGAAATGACCGGGGAGTATCAGCTACTCCCCGGTTTATTGATTGCCTGCGTAATTGCGTCGGTAATTTCGCGGACGTTACACCGTGACTCTATCTACCGCCAGCACACTGCGCAGCATAGCTAAGCGGATGTATTGCCCCAGTTCACGCTGTTCGGCGCGCGGCAGATAAGGCAGTTCACCAATGAGCGGTGCCGGAAGTTTTTTACCCAGCACATCAATGATTTCCGCATAATGCGCCAGTCCTGGGTTGATTCGGTTAGCCACCCAGCCAATGAGCGGCAGCCCGTCGTTGGCGATCGCCTGAGCTGTTAGCAGTGCATGGTTAATGCAACCTTCCTGAATACCGACAACCATCAACACCGGCAGTTGTTCCTGCACTACCCATTCAGAGAGTGGACGCAAATCATTCATCAGACTGCGCCAGCCGCCAGTCCCTTCTACCACGACATGATCGACTTTTTCGGTCAGGTTTGCCAGGCCGTTTGAAATGAGGGTGTAATTGATTGGGCAACTGTGCGCCACGCTACTTTCTTCTTCGCTTAACGCGATAGGATTAACTGCTTCATAAGGCAGTTCGATGGTTGAAACACTCTGCAACACCAGGGCATCTTTATTACGCAGCCCTTCGGGTGTCTCTTTGCTCCCCTTCGCTACGGGTTTATATCCCGCAACCGTTTTTCCCTGGGAGGCTAACGCTTGTAGCAATGCGCGGGAAACCACCGTTTTCCCTACAGAAGTGTCTGTACCGGTAATAAAGAAACGCTTCAGCATCACTAACTCCACCGTTATGCTTCACAAATATAAACCAGGAAAATAATTAACCTTGAAAGTCTAAGTTATGCTTTCCTGGCCCAAATTGAGATAGCGCAAATTTTGGTAGAACAGTTAAAAAATGTTAACCCTGCAACAGACGAATCAACAAAGAACCGTTATACATCGCGTCTTTTACCAGTGCAGCGCCTGCCATCGTGCCCTGGTTAGAAAACTGAGTACTCTCAACGCTGATGTGCTGACTATACGCAGGAAGGGCCTGCTGACGGATGCTGTCTGAGATGACCGGGAAGAGGATATCTGCCGCTTTACTTAACGGTGAGCCAATCAGTATTTTTTGTGGGTTAAATAAATTCACCATGATGGCAAGAATGCGCCCTACATGCGCGCCCACCCCGGTAATGATGTCTTTTGCCAGCAGATCGCCGCGCAATGCCGCCTGACACAATGAGTCCACGGTTAACGGTTGTCCATGTAACATCGAGCTCATGGATTGATTAAGACGCAGCTGTGCCAGCTCAAGAATACTGTCCACACTGGCGATGGTTTCGAGGCAGCCGTGATTCCCGCAATAACAGCGTTTCCCATACGGGTCGACCTGTGTGTGGCCTATTTCCACGAGACTACTGCTGCCTGCGTGTAGCAGATGACCATCGGTAATGACGCCCGCCCCCACGTTGTGATCGATAACCACCTGAATCACATCGCGCGCCCCGCGTGAGGCACCAAACAAGGCCTCTGCCATCGTCCATGCGCTGATATCATGCTGAATATAAACCGGTACGCCGGTATGCTGCTCCAGCGCCTCGCCGAGCGGCATCTCTTTTACATCCTCGTAGAACGGCATGCGATGTACAATACCATTTTCCGTATCAATAATTCCCGGCAAGGTTATGGCAATCGAAGTTAGACGCTCAAGTTTTTTCTGGTGGCGAATAAAAAACTGATCGATATGGGAAATGATACGATCCAGCAATGGCGAGTCATCTTTTAACGCCAGTTCCTGCGACTCTTCCACCACCAGTTTGCTGCTCAGATCGCGCAGAGCAAGGAAAATCTCCCCGCGACTAATGCGCAGAGAAAGATAGTGCCAGGCTTCAGTTTCAACCACCAGCCCCACCGCCGGACGGCCACGGTTCCCCGCTTCTTTGATTTCCAGCTCTTGCACCAGGTGTGCTTCGAGCATCTCACGGACAATTTTAGTGATACTGGCAGGAGCCAGCTGCGCCAGACGGGAAAGATCGATACGCGAGACTGGACCAAGCTGATCAATCAGGCGATAAACCGCGCCCGCGTTGGTCTGCTTTATTTGATCAATGTGCCCAGGCTGGTTTTCAGCAACCACCGCATACTCCCTATATTTTCGCGCTCCGAAATAATCTGTAGGCTATGGTGAAGCACTTCAATACGTGTCGTCAAATTTTTACTTAGGCATGTGATTAACAGCACATTTTTCGGGCTTTTTCGCTGAAATTTCCCTCACCTGAGAGCATTCAGCAGATGAATACGAAAGTTACGCGAAGCTGGACTTTGTTCATGATGTTTCGGCCAGACCAACCACATTTCAGAAACCGCATCCTCTTCAGCAATCGGCACCCAGCGCATTTCGTTGAGCTGAACACGTTTAAATGAAGCAGGCAAAATTGAAACACCCAGACCGGCGGAAACCAGACCGATGATGGTCATTGCCTCGCCCACCTCCTGAGTGATGACGGGCGTCAAATGGTAACGTCGCATCAGTCCGAGAATATCGTCATACAGCCCTGTCCCGACGTGCGGATCAAAAAAGACGAAGGGTTCTTTCGCCAGTTCAGCCAGCGTTACATTCGGGTTATTTGCCAGGGGATGATCGTGCGGGATCATCGCCATAAGCGGTTCATGGACGATGACTGCGTGTTCAAGCGTCTCCGGTAACGCTGTGTTACGCAGCAATCCCATATCCAGCGTTCCTTCAATGAGCGGAGCGATTTGCTCACGAGTGTTCATTTCGCGGGTTTGTAAATGGACATCGGGATAATCACGGCGAAACAGCGATAACGTATCGGACACCGCCCGAATAAAAGGAGCGGACGAAGTAAAACCAATGCGCAACTCCCCCGCTTCACCCTGATGCAGTCTTTCAGCGCGAGCGGCAGCGTCATCTACCATAGACAGGATTTGCCGACTATCTGCAAGAAACTGTTTTCCTGCTGCCGTCAGCAATACACTGCGATTGGTTCGTGCCAGCAGTCGGGCACCAATTTGTTGCTCCAGCGCCTGAATCTGCTGACTTAGCGGCGGTTGCGAAATATTCAGGCGGGCAGCGGCGCGCCCGAAATGCAGCTCTTCCGCAACAGCAACAAAGTAACGCAGATGACGAAGTTCAATATTCATATTTAAAACATCTTATTTGAGATTATTAATATATTAGACAGAACAATTCCATTTTCCTAATCTATTCATAAGCCTGATCCACAGGCATATTTAGCAAGGATTTCAAGTGAGCCGTACTACAACTGTTGATGGCGCTCCGGCAAGCGACACTGACAAGCAAAGCATTTCTCAGCCAAATCAATTTATTAAACGCGGTACGCCGCAATTTATGCGCGTCACCCTGGCGCTGTTCTCTGCCGGACTGGCAACATTTGCACTTCTCTATTGTGTGCAGCCTATCCTTCCGGTGCTTTCGCAGGAGTTTGGCTTAACGCCCGCGAACAGTAGTATTTCACTGTCCATTTCCACGGCGATGTTGGCTATTGGTTTGCTGTTTACTGGCCCCCTATCCGATGCCATTGGTCGCAAACCAGTGATGGTCACGGCGCTACTGTTGGCCTCCATTTGTACGTTACTTTCGACAATGATGACCAGCTGGCACGGCATTTTGATTATGCGCGCCTTGATTGGGCTTTCGTTAAGTGGCGTGGCAGCTGTTGGCATGACTTATCTTAGCGAGGAAATCCACCCCAGTTTCGTGGCCTTTTCGATGGGGTTGTATATCAGCGGCAACTCAATTGGCGGCATGAGCGGACGCTTAATTAGTGGTGTCTTCACAGACTTTTTCAACTGGCGAATTGCTCTGGCGGCTATCGGTTGTTTCGCGCTAGCCTCGGCGTTGATGTTCTGGAAAATCCTCCCGGAATCACGCCATTTTCGCCCGACTTCGCTGCGACCTAAGTCGTTGTTTATCAACTTTCGTCTGCACTGGCGTGACCGGGGATTACCGTTATTGTTCGCAGAAGGCTTTTTGCTGATGGGGTCGTTCGTCACGCTGTTTAATTACATCGGCTATCGGTTGATGCTTTCCCCCTGGCATGTCAGTCAGGCCGTGGTTGGCTTATTATCGCTGGCTTATTTGACCGGTACATGGAGCTCACCCAAAGCCGGAACCATGACCACCCGCTACGGGCGCGGTCCGGTGATGTTGTTTTCGACGGGGGTTATGCTGTTTGGTTTACTGATGACCTTATTCAGCTCGCTGTGGCTGATCTTTGCCGGAATGTTACTCTTCTCAGCAGGATTCTTCGCAGCCCACTCAGTAGCCAGCAGCTGGATCGGCCCCCGCGCAAAACGCGCTAAAGGCCAGGCCTCCTCGCTGTATCTGTTCAGTTACTATCTGGGGTCGAGTATTGCCGGGACGCTGGGTGGTGTTTTCTGGCATAACTATGGCTGGAACGGCGTCGGCGCATTTATTGCTCTGATGCTGGTCATTGCTCTGCTGGTCGGGACGCGTTTGCATCGTCGTCTGCACGCCTGAAAAATAAGTCCGGACTGCGGTAAATACCCGTCCGGACTTATTGCCAGCTCAAACCAACGTTAATAGCCATCCTAAAATAGACGAAGCGCCAGCCAATTCCCGCAGCGCATCTAGCGTCATAAGGATTATAAGTACCCAAATAAACGGATTCATTTTGCTGTGTGTCATTTATTACTGATGCGCAGTTATTCTACCGCTTTGTAAGTAGTAAAATAGTTAACCCGCTCAAGACTACTATTATTGGTAGCTAAATTTTCCTTAAGTCACAATACGTTATTATCAACGCTGTAATTTATTCAGCGTTTGTACATATCGTTACACGCTGAAACCAACCACTCACGGAAGTCTGCCATTCCCAGGGATATAGTTATTTCAACGGCCCCGCAGTGGGGTTAAATGAAAAAACAAATTGAGGGTATGACAATGAAAAAAGTATTAGCTCTGGTTGTTGCCGCTGCTATGGGTCTGTCTTCTGCCGCCTTTGCTGCAGAGACTGCGACCACACCTGCTCCGACTGCGACGACCACCAAAGCAGCGCCGGCGAAAACTACACATCATAAAAAACAGATAAAGCAGCACCTGCCCAGAAAGCGCAGGCGGCTAAAAAGCATCATAAAAATACGAAAGCTGAACAGAAAGCCCCTGAACAAAAAGCGCAGGCAGCGAAGAAACACGCCAAGAAACACAGCCATCAGCAACCGGCAAAACCTGCTGCACAACCCGCAGCGTAAGTTTTCAACAGTAATGCTGGCGCGCCCCCTCGCGCCTGAAAATTACGGTGCTAAGCGGGTAACGTTTAGCACCGCCTTTAGCGGAGGGTAGTATGGTGGGCCGTTATCGCTTTGAGTTCATTCTTATCATTCTTATTTTATGCGCACTGATTGCCGCCCGTTTTTATCTTTCCTGACTGTAGTCATCTGATTTTACTCCCACTTTCATCCCGTCCCGTCTATAGTATTTATGAGGGTTTGCTTTTAATAATCATAATTACCCACCAGAGTGTGATATGCGTACAACCATTGCTGTAGTGTTGGGTGCAATTAGTTTGACGTCTGCTTTTGTGTTTGCAGATAAACCAGACGTTGCCAAATCGGCAAACGATGAGGTCAGCACCCTGTTTTTTGGTCATGATGATCGTGTGCCAGTGAATGACACGACCCAATCACCGTGGGATGCGGTTGGGCAACTGGAAACGGCCAGCGGCAATTTATGTACGGCGACGCTGATTGCACCCAATCTGGCATTAACGGCAGGACACTGTTTATTGACACCTCCAAAGGGTAAAGCCGATAAAGCAGTGGCGCTGCGTTTTGTGTCAAATAAAGGTCTTTGGCGCTATGAGATCCACGACATAGAAGGCCGCGTTGATCCGACACTGGGAAAGCGGTTAAAAGCAGATGGGGATGGTTGGATTGTTCCTCCCGCAGCTGCACCGTGGGACTTCGGATTGATTGTGCTACGTAATCCCCCTTCTGGCATTACGCCGTTGCCGTTATTTGAGGGAGATAAAGCCGCGCTTACTGCCGCATTAAAATCGGCTGGTCGTATAAAGTGACTCAGGCGGGATACCCTGAAGATCATCTCGATACGTTATACAGTCATCAAAACTGTGAAGTGACTGGCTGGGCGCAAACGTCGGTGATGTCACATCAGTGCGATACCTTGCCGGGTGACAGCGGTTCGCCTCTGATGTTGCATACCAATGACGGCTGGCAATTAATTGGGGTGCAAAGTTCGGCTCCTGCCGCGAAAGATCGCTGGCGCGCCGATAACCGGGCCATTTCTGTTACTGGTTTTCGCGACAAGCTGGATCAACTGTCGCAAAAATAATGTTCAAACGCTGCCCGACAGCGCGGGCAGCGTCTTCATCAGGCAAGTTTCACCATGATCATTCCAGCCAACAGCAAGACCAGGCCAATCCAGCCTTTACGATTTAACCGTTGACCAAACAAGATCCAACCTGCGGCTAACGTGGCGGCAATACCAAACCCGCCCCACAATGCATAAGCGACAGACAAGTCGATCCCTTTAACGGCCTGAGAAAGCGCACTAAAGGCAGCCAGCACCGCCGCCAGGGAGAGCAAGCCAAATATTTTGCGACGAAAGCCGTCAGAAAATTTCAAAAAGACGTTAGCAACGATTTCCAGCACGATTGCCAATGCCAGCCAGGCGGCGTGAACCCATTCAAACTGCGCCATGGTTCACCTCCAGTTCAGGTTTACGCGCTTTACGGGTACCTGATTTGATCAACACAATCCCGGCGACCAGGGTGGTTAACCCGGCAATTTTCATCAGCGATAAACTTTCGTCGAATAACAAAACGCTAAACAAGGTAATAAATAAAATACCGATACCTTCCCACAGCGCATAAGCTACGCCTAAGGCGATTTTTTTAACGGCGAAAGAGAGAAATATATACGACAGAGAAATCATCACCAGCATTAAAATAAAGCCGCCATTTCCCTCACTGACGCTCGCCCATTTCATTGACAGCGTACCGGTAATTTCTGTAGCAATAGCCAGACCTAATAAAATCCAATAAATATACATTGTCCTTCTCCTGCAAGAGAATTATTTTAATTTTCGCTTAATTCAGCGAAACCAAAGTAAAGTGGTCAAGCCCCGCGCATAGCGCAAGCTTTGGCAGAAGAAAGGACTAAAGCGCGTTGCGCCAGTGCTGCTCACCTACGAGCAAGATAGTGGATGAGGTACGAAGATGGGTAAATGTAGAAAATAACGTCCTGAACAAATTGTCCATAATATTACAATTATCCGCAGTGTTGCTTCTCGTCATCGCGGATGATAATTGTCCTCGGTAGTTGAACACGCCTGATTTGTATCATAGCTTAAGAATTAACTCAAAATATTTTCACTTCTTTACCTGAGCGGTTTGATTTTCGTTATGATGACGGAGCGAAAAAGACATTATTATTAGCAAAGGAAGAAAAAACGGGGACAAGCATGGCAAAGCCGATCATCACGCTCAATGGCCTAAAAATCGTCATTATGTTGGGAATGCTGGTCATTATTCTCTGCGGTATCCGTTTTGCCGCCGAGATCATCGTGCCGTTTATTCTCGCATTATTTATTGCTGTTATTCTTAACCCGCTGGTGCAACACATGGTCCGCTGGCGTGTGCCGCGTGTACTGGCGGTGTCGATTTTGATGACCATCATCGTGATGGCGATGGTGTTGCTATTAGCTTATCTGGGTTCCGCGCTCAACGAGTTGACGCGGACGTTACCGCAATATCGCAACTCTATTATGACGCCGCTGCAAGCGCTTGAACCGTTGTTGCAACGCGTAGGGATTGACGTCTCAGTTGACCAGCTGGCGCATTATATTGATCCGAACGCGGCGATGACGTTGCTCACCAACTTATTGACGCAGTTATCTAATGCCATGTCATCAATATTTTTATTGCTGCTGACGGTGCTGTTTATGCTGCTCGAAGTGCCACAATTGCCCGGAAAATTTCAGCAAATGATGGCGCGTCCGGTTGAAGGGATGGCGGCGATTCAACGTGCGATTGACAGTGTTTCTCATTATCTGGTGCTGAAAACAGCCATCAGCATCATCACCGGCCTGGTCGCCTGGGCGATGCTCGCCGCACTCGATGTTCGCTTCGCTTTTGTCTGGGGATTGCTGGCCTTTGCGCTTAATTACATCCCGAATATTGGTTCAGTCCTCGCGGCAATCCCCCCTATCGCTCAGGTACTGGTGTTTAATGGCTTCTACGAAGCGTTGCTGGTGCTGGCGGGATATCTGCTGATTAATCTGGTCTTCGGCAATATTCTGGAGCCGCGTATCATGGGGCGTGGGCTGGGGCTTTCCACATTGGTGGTATTTTTGTCGTTGATTTTTTGGGGATGGTTGTTAGGACCGGTGGGTATGCTGCTTTCCGTGCCGTTGACAATTATTGTCAAAATTGCGCTTGAACAAACAGCGGGAGGTCAAAGCATCGCCGTTCTGTTAAGCGATCTCAATAAAGAGTGACGGCCTCAGCAGAGGCCGTCAGGGTTACAGAGCTTTCAGGATTGCATCCACGCTGGCTTTGGCGTCACCAAACAGCATGTGGGTGTTTTCCTTGAAGAACAGCGGGTTTTGCACACCAGCATAGCCAGTGTTCATCGAACGTTTAAAGACAATCACGTTCTGCGCTTTCCACACTTCCAGCACAGGCATACCAGCAATCGGACTCTTCGGATCATCCTGCGCCGCCGGGTTAACCGTATCGTTAGCACCAATCACCAGTACGGTATCGGTATCAGCAAAGTCATCATTGATCTCGTCCATTTCCAGCACGATGTCATACGGTACTTTTGCTTCAGCCAGCAATACGTTCATATGTCCAGGCAAACGCCCCGCGACCGGGTGGATACCGAAACGCACATTAATACCACGAGCGCGCAATTTCTCAGTAATTTCAGCGACAGGATATTGCGCCTGCGCAACTGCCATGCCGTACCCCGGAGTAATGATCACTGAATGGGAGTTTTTCAGCAGTTCCGCTGTCTCTTCTGCAGTGATTTCGCGGTGCTCGCCCACTTCCTGATCATCGCCAGTAGAAGAGCCGTCGGTGCCGAAACCACCCGCAATAACGCTGATAAAGGAACGGTTCATCGCCTTACACATAATGTAAGAAAGGATAGCCCCCGAAGAACCGACCAGCGCACCGGTCACAATCAGCAGGTCGTTGCTGAGCATAAAGCCCGCAGCCGCAGCCGCCCAGCCGGAGTACGAGTTCAGCATCGACACCACCACTGGCATATCTGCACCACCGATGGAGGCGACTAAATGCCAGCCGAATACCAGCGCAATGGCGGTCATTATTAGCAATGCCAGCACTTGCAGGCCGACGCTGTCCGTGCGAACAAATACAATCAGCAGCAGGAAGGAAACGACCAGAGCCGCCAGGTTCATTTTGTGACGGTTTGGCAGCATCAACGGTTTAGACGAAATCTTGCCACACAGTTTGCCGAACGCCACCACCGAACCCGTGAACGTTACCGCCCCGATGAAGATACCGAGGAACACTTCCGTCAGGTGAATATTGACCAGAATCGGTGCCATTCCCGCGTCATGATGCAGATAGCTGTTAAAGCCAACCAGCACTGCCGCCAGACCCACGAAGCTGTGCAGGATCGCCACCAGTTCTGGCATTTCGGTCATTTCAACTTTCTTCGCCAGACGGATACCAATTGCCCCACCAATGACCATCGCCAGCAAGATCCAGCCAACATTACCCGTATCCGGTCCAAAAATGGTTGCGATTAACGCAATCGCCATCCCGGCGATACCGAAGTTGTTACCCTGGCGAGACGTTTCATGTTTCGAAAGACCGGCCAGACTGAAGATAAACAGGATCGCGGCAACAATGTATGCAGCTGTAACTAATCCTCCAGACATATGTTACCCCTTAATTTTTGCGGAACATTTTCAGCATGCGCTGAGTCACGGTGAAGCCACCGAAAATATTAATGCTGGCTATAAGCACCGCGATAAAACTAAGGAAGCTAACCCAGCCGCCCTGGCCAATCTGCAACAGTGCTCCGACAACAATAATCCCTGAAATCGCGTTGGTGACCGACATCAACGGTGTATGCAGCGCGTGCGATACATTCCACACCACGTAATAACCGACAACGCAGGCCAGCGCGAAAACGGTGAAGTGCCCAAGAAACTCTTTCGGCGCAACGCTTGCCAGCCAACCGAAAAGGATGATTGCCAGCGCCATCAACGCGTATTTACGCCACGGTGAGCAGGCACATTTTTCCTCAGTTTTCACTTCCGGTGCCGCTTTTTGTGCCGCCTGCGGCTGAGCTGATACCTGAATCGGCGGTGCCGGCCAGGTAATTTCGCCCGCACGGATCACGGTCACGCCGCGAATCACCACATCATCAAAATCAACAGTGATATTGCCGTCTTTCTCTTTGCACAACAGTTTCAGCAGATTAACGAGGTTAGTACCGTAAAGCTGCGAGGATTGCGTCGGCAGACGGCCCGGAAGATCGGTATAACCAATCACTTTGACACCATTTTCCGTAGTGAAGATTTCACCCGGCACGGTGTATTCACAGTTGCCACCGTTTTGGGCTGCCAGGTCGACAATCACACTGCCCGCCTTCATGGAGTCAACCATTTCACGGGTAATTAGCTTCGGCGCTGGTTTGCCTGGAATAAGCGCGGTAGTGACAATGATATCGACCTCTTTTGCCTGGGCGGCAAAGAGTTCCATTTCCGCTTTGATGAACGCGTCCGACATCACTTTGGCATAGCCATCGCCGCTGCCCGCTTCCTCTTTAAAATCCAGCTCGAGGAATTCCGCGCCCATACTTTGAACTTGTTCTTTCACTTCCGGGCGGGTGTCGAATGCACGCACAATCGCGCCGAGACTGTTTGCTGCGCCAATGGCGGCCAGACCTGCAACACCGGCACCAATCACCATCACTTTTGCCGGTGGCACTTTCCCGGCCGCAGTGATTTGCCCGGTAAAGAAGCGCCCAAATTCATGTGCCGCTTCAACAATGGCGCGATAACCGGCGATATTCGCCATCGAGCTTAGTGCGTCCAGCGATTGTGCGCGTGAGATACGCGGCACAGAGTCCATCGCCATCACGGTCACGTTACGTTCCGCAAGTTTTTGCATTAATTCCGGATTCTGCGCAGGCCAGATAAAACTCACCAGCGTTGTCCCAGGATTCAGTAACGCAATTTCATCATCTAACGGCGCATTGACCTTCAGAATGATCTCTGACTGCCAGACGCTATTCCCTTCTACAATTTCAGCGCCCGCTTGCACAAACGCTTTATCGTCAAAACTTGCCAGTTGACCCGCGCCGCTCTCTACCGCGACGGTAAAACCCAGTTTCAGCAGCTGTTCCACTGTTTTTGGCGTTGCTGCAACACGGGTTTCATTGGTTAACCGTTCTCTTGGTATGCCAATTCGCATGATATTCCCTTCCATCGGTTTTATTGATGATGGTTTGCCTGTGTCAGGAGCCACACAAGCTGCTCATGTACGAGCTAAATGTTACTCCGTTAAAATAAATTAGTAACAAACGCCCTATAACGTACTGAAAATTATGCCTGTGATCTAGCGCCAAAAATCAGTATTTCGGCGTGAACTCGCAAAATATTAACGATTCAGCCGTGATAGTGGGATAAACACCTTAGAACGCCGGATAAAGACTGATAATTGTCTTCGACGGTCGGGTAAAACGAGACATCGCCCCGGCACGAATCACTACTTAACATTAAATTAACTTATACAATTCAGTTGCTTCAGTAGTAATGATGCTGATACGGCTGTTTTTTAAGCATAGACGGTCATTTGAGCAGGATTAAAATTGGCTTAAGGAATGTGATATGAAAAATGACGCAGACAGTTACACCGTTTAAATGCAATAATCAGCCACGTTTCTCGTTAATAACAATACCAGTACCTGGTTTGCGCAAGGCGAAGGATTATTTTTATGAAGCTTAAGAACACCCTCCTGGCGTCGGCACTGCTTTCTGCTACGGCATTCTCCGTTAACGCAGCAACAGAACTGACACCGGAGCAAGCGGCAGCGGTTAAACCTTTTGACCGTGTAGTGGTTACCGGTCGTTTTAATGCTATTGGCGAAGCGGTGAAAGCCGTTTCTCGTCGCGCAGATAAAGAAGGTGCCGCCTCTTTTTATGTTGTCGACACTTCTGATTTTGGTAACAGCGGTAACTGGCGTGTGGTCGCTGACCTCTATAAAGCCGATGCTGAAAAAGCAGAAGAAACAAGTAATCGCGTAATTAACGGTGTTGTCGAACTGCCGAAAGATCAGGCTGTTCTGATTGAACCGTTTGACACGGTCACCGTCCAGGGCTTCTATCGTAGCCAGCCAGAAGTCAATGATGCCATCACCAAAGCGGCAAAAGCGAAAGGTGCCTACTCTTTCTACATCGTTCGTCAAATCGATGCCAACCAGGGCGGCAACCAGCGTATTACTGCATTCATCTATAAAAAAGATGCTAAGAAACGTATCGTCCAGAGCCCGGATGTGATCCCGGCAGATTCCGAAGCAGGACGTGCAGCTCTGGCTGCCGGTGGCGAAGCCGCGAAGAAAGTTGAGATCCCGGGTGTTGCGACTACCGCATCACCAAGTTCTGAAGTCGGTCGCTTCTTTGAAACCCAGTCATCAAAAGGCGGGCGTTACACCGTCACGCTCCCGGATGGCACTAAAGTCGAAGAACTGAACAAAGCGACCGCAGCGATGATGGTCCCGTTCGACAGCATCAAATTCTCTGGCAACTACGGCAACATGACCGAAGTCTCCTATCAGGTTGCGAAACGTGCCGCGAAGAAAGGTGCTAAGTATTACCACATCACCCGCCAGTGGCAGGAACGTGGTAATAACCTGACCGTCAGCGCAGATCTGTATAAATAACTATTCAGTTACTCCTATAAGGCGGCTTGATGCCGCCTTTCGCATTTTTAGTCACAAATTTCCCCGCGACCATTGCATGCAGACACATCTCTTCGTAAAATCCCGCGCTTCAGTGGCAAACTCCATTTTTATGCGTTTTGCCCTAATATTTATTCTTCTTATCACGTTTTAATCACTGGATATCGATGGAAAAGAAACTGGGACTGAGCGCACTCACCGCGCTGGTATTAAGCTCAATGCTGGGCGCGGGTGTTTTCAGTCTGCCGCAAAATATGGCGGCAGTTGCCAGCCCGGCAGCACTGCTCATCGGCTGGGGTATTACTGGCGCTGGCATTTTATTGCTGGCCTTTGCCATGCTGATCCTCACGCGCATTCGTCCCGAACTTGACGGCGGTATCTTTACCTATGCCCGCGAAGGGTTTGGCGAGCTAATCGGCTTTTGTTCCGCATGGGGATACTGGCTGTGCGCAGTCATCGCCAACGTCTCCTATCTGGTGATCGTTTTTTCCGCGTTAAGCTTTTTTACGGACACGCCGGAATTGCGCCTGTTCGGCGATGGTAATACCTGGCAATCGATAGTCGGTGCATCGGCTTTATTGTGGATTGTTCACTTTTTGATCCTGCGCGGGGTGCAAACCGCTGCCAGCATTAACCTGGTGGCGACACTGGCAAAATTGTTGCCGCTGGGTCTGTTTGTTGTGCTGGCGATGATGATGTTCAAACTGGATACCTTCAAGCTCGACTTCACCGGACTTGCACTTGGCGTACCCGTTTGGGAACAGGTGAAAAACACCATGCTGATCACCCTGTGGGTTTTCATTGGTGTGGAAGGTGCCGTGGTTGTTTCTGCGCGTGCGCGTAATAAACGTGATGTTGGCAAAGCGACACTGCTGGCGGTTCTCTCCGCTCTGGGCGTTTACTTGCTGGTAACGCTGCTTTCGCTGGGTGTGGTGGCACGTCCTGAACTGGCTGAAATTCGTAACCCGTCAATGGCCGGTCTGATGGTGGAAATGATGGGACCATGGGGCGAAATCATCATCGCTGCCGGTTTGATCGTTTCCGTTTGCGGCGCGTACTTAAGCTGGACCATCATGGCGGCAGAAGTTCCGTTCCTGGCTGCCACTCATAAAGCATTCCCACGCATTTTTGCGCACCAGAACGCACAAGCTGCGCCATCCGCCTCACTGTGGTTGACCAACATCTGCGTGCAAATTTGTCTGGTACTCATCTGGCTGACCGGTTCCGATTACAACACGTTGCTGACCATCGCCTCAGAAATGATTCTGGTGCCCTATTTCCTGGTCGGCGCGTTCTTGCTGAAAATCGCAACCCGTCCACTGCATAAAGCGGTAGGTGTCGGTGCCTGCATTTATGGCTTATGGTTATTGTACGCCTCTGGTCCAATGCACTTGCTGTTATCCGTTGTTCTGTATGCGCCGGGGCTGCTGGTTTTCCTGTATGCGCGCAAAACGCATACACATGATAATGTACTGAACCGTCAGGAAATGGTGCTGATTGGCATGCTGTTAATTGCCTCAGTTCCGGCGACCTGGATGCTGGTGGGATAACGTTCATCCCATCGTTGGATAGCAAAGGAGATAACGATGGGTAAAGCCCAGCCCTTGCCAATATTAATTACTGGCGGAGGTCGTCGCATCGGCCTCGCCCTCGCCTGGCATTTCATTAATCAAAAGCAACCGGTGATTGTCAGCTATCGGACACACTATCCAGCCATTGATGGACTGATTAATGCAGGTGCGCAGTGTATTCAGGCTGATTTTTCGACCAACGACGGTGTGATGGCGTTTGCCGATGAAGTACTAAAAAGCACCCATGGTCTGCGTGCTATTTTGCATAACGCCAGTGCGTGGATGGCGGAAAAACCGGGTGCGCCACTGGCCGACGTACTGGCTTGCATGATGCAGATCCACGTTAATACCCCATACCTGCTCAACCATGCGCTGGAAAGATTACTGCGTGGGCACGGACACGCCGCCAGCGATATCATTCACTTTACCGATTATGTGGTGGAGCGCGGTAGCGACAAACATATTGCCTATGCTGCAAGCAAAGCGGCACTGGATAATATGACTCGCTCGTTTGCCCACAAGCTGGCACCGGAAGTGAAAGTGAATTCTATTGCGCCATCGCTGATCCTGTTTAATGAGCATGATGATGCTGAATATCGACAACAGGCGCTGAATAAATCACTGATGAAAACCGCGCCTGGCGAGAAAGAAGTGATCGACCTGGTCGATTACTTACTTACCAGTTGCTTTGTCACCGGACGCAGTTTCCCCCTTGATGGCGGTCGTCATCTGCGTTAATGCAGCTTTATCCAGCATATAATCAACACCCATGCGCTTATCCCCCAACACGCAACAGAACCAACAAAAGCGGCGGGCAAGCGCATCATTCCGGTGAAATACCACAGCGACACCAGGTAAACAAAATAGGGAATAATCGACCACATACTAAAAATGATGGTTGCGCGTAAGGCTTCAATGCCGCGTTCGCTGGCAACAATATAATGCGCGATAAGCGCAAAGGTCGGGAAAAGTGGAATCAGCCCGGCGATATAATAATTTTTCGTTTTTGCTAAAACACCAATCAACAGCACTACCAGCGCACCGAGCGCGGCTTTGATTACCAGCCCCATCTTTTTACCTTAACACTTCCATAACAAGTCATCAGTAGAATACCTGATGAAAACTTGTTTAGAAACGATTGATAGTAAGTAAAAACAGCGCGGTGTATTGTGACGTTTTTATATCTACCGTGAATGTTATGAACACTATCGTATTTGTGGAAGATGATGCGGAAGTCGGTTCACTGATTGCCGCGTACCTGGCAAAACATGATATGCAGGTTACCGTAGAACCGCGCGGCGACCAGGCCGAAGAAACCATTTTGCGAGAAAGTCCGGATTTGGTGTTACTCGACATCATGCTACCAGGCAAGGACGGCATGACCATTTGTCGTGATTTACGCGCAAAGTGGTCTGGACCGATTGTTCTTCTAACCTCTCTCGATAGCGATATGAACCACATCCTGGCACTGGAAATGGGTGCCTGCGACTATATTCTCAAAACGACGCCCCCTGCTGTTTTGCTAGCGCGTTTACGTTTGCATTTGCGTCAGAATGAGCAAGCCACACTGACCAAAGGTCTTCAGGAAACGTCTCTGACTCCCTACAAAGCCCTGCATTTCGGCACGTTGACCATCGATCCCATCAACCGCGTAGTCACCCTGGCTAACACTGAAATCTCGCTCTCGACAGCTGATTTCGAATTATTGTGGGAATTAGCTACCCATGCCGGGCAAATCATGGACCGCGATGCATTGCTGAAAAATTTACGCGGCGTCAGTTATGACGGACTGGATCGTAGCGTGGACGTGGCTATTTCGCGGTTAAGAAAAAAACTGCTCGATAACGCCGCAGAACCTTATCGCATTAAAACTGTGCGTAACAAAGGCTATCTTTTTGCGCCTCATGCATGGGAATAAGCGATGAAAAAACTGTTTATCCAGTTTTACCTGTTATTGTTTGTCTGCTTCCTTGTGATGTCTCTGCTGGTTGGGTTGGTGTACAAATTTACCGCCGAACGCGCGGGCAAACAGTCGCTGGATGATTTGATGAACAGTTCGCTGTATCTGATGCGCAGCGAATTGCGTGAGATCCCCCCACACGATTGGGGTAAGACGCTGAAGGAGATGGATTTAAATCTCTCTTTCGATCTGCGTGTCGAGCCACTGAGTAAATACCATCTTGATGATATTTCCATGCACCGACTGCGTGGCGGCGAAATTGTCGCCCTGGACGATCAGTACACGTTTTTGCAGCGTATCCCGCGCAGCCACTACGTGCTGGCAGTTGGTCCTGTTCCTTATCTTTATTATCTCCATCAGATGCGATTGCTGGATATCGCCCTGATCGCTTTTATTGCTATTTCCCTCGCCTTTCCGGTGTTTATCTGGATGCGTCCGCACTGGCAGGATATGTTAAAACTGGAAGCAGCGGCGCAACGATTTGGCGATGGGCATCTCAATGAACGTATCCACTTTGATGAGGGTTCGAGCTTTGAACGACTTGGTATCGCATTTAACCAGATGGCGGACAATATCAACGCCTTGATTGCCAGCAAAAAACAGCTTATTGACGGTATCGCTCACGAACTGCGAACACCGTTAGTGCGCCTGCGTTATCGACTGGAGATGAGCGATAACCTGAGCGCCGCCGAATCCCAGGCGTTGAATCGTGATATCAGTCAACTTGAAGCTTTAATTGAAGAGCTGCTGACTTATGCCCGACTCGATCGCCCACAAAACGAGCTTCATCTTAGCGAACCAGACCTGCCGTTGTGGCTGTCAACGCATCTGGCAGATATTCAGGCAGTAACGCCCGATAAAACGGTACGGATTAAAACGCTCGCGCAAGGCCATTATGCGGCGTTGGATATGCGCTTAATGGAGCGCGTGCTGGATAATTTGCTCAATAACGCCCTGCGGTACTGCCATTCAACGGTTGAAACCAGCCTGCTACTGTCGGGGAATAGAGCGACATTAATTGTTGAGGATGATGGCCCAGGGATTGCCCCAGAAAACCGCGAACATATCTTTGAACCTTTTGTTCGCCTCGATCCCAGCCGGGATCGCTCAACCGGCGGCTGCGGGCTGGGGCTGGCAATTGTCCACTCTATAGCACTGGCAATGGGCGGTACGGTTAATTGTGACACCAGCGAACTGGGTGGTGCTCGCTTCTCGTTTAGCTGGCCGTTATGGCATAACATCCCGCAATTTACCTCTGCCTGACACTACGCGCACGATGGTCAAGTCACCACCACTGTGCTATAAAATAAGTATGTTGTAACTAAAGTGGTTAATATTATGGCGCGTTACGATCTCGTAGACCGACTCAACACTACCTTTCGCCAGATGGAACAAGAGCTGGCTGCATTTGCCGCTCATCTTGAGCAACACAAGCTATTGGTTGCCCGCGTGTTCTCTTTGCCGGAGGTAAAAAAAGAGGATGAGCATAATCCGCTTAATCGTATTGAGGTAAAACAACATCTCGGCAACGACGCGCAGTCGCTGGCGTTGCGTCATTTCCGCCATTTATTTATTCAACAACAGTCCGAAAATCGCAGCAGCAAGGCCGCTGTCCGTCTGCCTGGCGTGTTGTGTTACCAGGTCGATAACCTTTCGCAAGCAGCGTTGGTCAGTCATATTCAGCACATCAATAAACTCAAGACCACGTTCGAGCATATCGTCACGGTTGAATCAGAACTCCCCACCGCGGCACGTTTTGAATGGGTGCATCGTCATTTGCCGGGGCTGATCACCCTTAATGCTTACCGCACGCTCACCGTTCTGCACGACCCCGCCACTTTACGCTTTGGTTGGGCTAATAAACATATCATTAAGAATTTGCATCGTGATGAAGTCCTGGCACAGCTGGAAAAAAGCCTGAAATCACCACGCAGTGTCGCACCGTGGACGCGCGAGGAGTGGCAAAGAAAACTGGAGCGAGAGTATCAGGATATCGCTGCCCTGCCACAGAACGCGAAGTTAAAAATCAAACGTCCGGTGAAGGTGCAGCCGATTGCCCGCGTCTGGTACAAAGGAGATCAAAAACAAGTGCAACACGCCTGCCCTACACCGCTGATTGCACTGATTAATCGGGATAATGGTGCGGGCGTGCCAGACGTTGGTGAGTTGTTAAATTACGATGCCGACAATGTGCAGCACCGTTATAAACCACAGGCGCAGCCGCTTCGTTTGATCATTCCACGGCTGCACCTGTATGTTGCAGATTAACGCCCGGCTTTCATACTGCCGACCATCTGTTCTGGCCGTACCCAGCTGTCAAACTCGGCTTCGCTAAGATACCCCAGCGCAAGGGCCGCAGCTTTTAAGGTCAGCCCTTCTTTATGCGCTTTTTTGGCGATCTCCGCGGCTTTGTCATAACCAATGTGGTTGTTAAGCGCAGTCACCAGCATCAGCGATTCATTGAGTAATTGATTGATTCGCTCACGATTCGGTTCAATACCCACTGCGCAGTGTTTGTTAAAACTTTCCATGCCATCTGCCAGCAAGCGCACCGATTGCAGGAAATTATGGATCACCATCGGACGGAAGACGTTCAGTTCAAAGTTACCGGAAGCGCCACCCATGTTGATCGCCACGTCGTTCCCCATTACCTGACAGCAGAGCATGGTTAATGCTTCACACTGGGTTGGGTTCACTTTCCCCGGCATGATTGAGCTGCCCGGCTCATTTTCCGGGATTGAGATTTCACCAATTCCGCAGCGCGGGCCAGAGGCCAGCCAGCGGACATCATTGGCGATTTTCATCAGTGACGCAGCCAACCCTTTCAACGCGCCGTGCGCCTGAACCAGGGCATCACAGGTCGCAAGCGCTTCAAATTTGTTCGGCGCGGTAACAAACGGTGCACAGGTAATGACTGCCAGTTCATCTGCTACGCGACGCGCATACTCCGGATGGGTATTTAGTCCAGTACCCACCGCTGTACCGCCAAGAGCCAGTTCCGCTACGTGAGGCAGGCTGTATTCGATATGTTTGAGATTATGCTCGAGCATCGCTACCCAGCCGGAAATCTCCTGCCCCAGTGTTAGCGGCGTGGCGTCCTGCAAGTGGGTTCGACCGATTTTGACGATATCGGCAAATGCACGCGATTTTTCACTCAGTGTCTGTGTCAGGGTTTTAAGCTGCGGAATGAGTTGCTTGCGCAGCGCCAGCAGCGCCGCAACGTGCATCGCCGTCGGAAAGACATCGTTGGAACTTTGGCTTTTGTTCACGTCGTCGTTAGGGTGAACTTTACGTTCCATCCCGCGCACACCGCCGAGTAATTCACTGGCCCGGTTAGCCAGCACTTCGTTCATGTTCATGTTACTTTGCGTGCCGGAGCCGGTCTGCCAGATAGCCAGCGGGAATTCGTCGTCATGCTGTCCTGCCAGTACTTCATCCGCCGCCTGCCGAATGGCGCTCGCTTTCTCTTCAGACAACAAGCCTAAATCTTCATTAACTTTTGCCGCTGCACGCTTGGTTAGCGCCAGCGCATGAATCAGTGAGGTGGGCATTTTCTCCGTCGAAATGCGGAAATGCTCCAGCGAGCGTTGAGTTTGTGCGCCCCACAGCTTATCTGCCGGGACATCAATCGCCCCCATCGAATCTTTTTCGCTGCGTACTGTATTCATGGCCTGCTCCTCACCTGTTTAATTTTTTCTTTCTGTTTTGCTTTCGTTAAGCAACTTTTAGCTCACTTATTATTTACCATTTGATAACAAATGTTTGGTCTTTCGTGCCATGTAAAAAAACCGCCCCGAAGGGCGGCTCTGTTTATTTCACACAGCGGGTGCATTGTGTGAGTTGTATCTGCTGGAAGAAGTCATTTCCTTTATCATCCACAAGGATAAACGCCGGGAAATCTTCCACTTCAATTTTCCAGATGGCTTCCATTCCCAGTTCCGGATATTCAACACATTCCAGGCTCTTAATACTTCCCTGCGCCAATACAGCGGCCGGACCACCGATACTGCCAAGGTAGAAGCCGCCGTGTTTTTTACAGGCATCCGTCACCTGCTGGCTGCGGTTGCCTTTCGCCAGCATGATCATACTTCCGCCCTGCGCTTGCAGTTGATCGACATAAGAATCCATCCGTCCGGCGGTCGTTGGGCCAAGAGAACCGGAGGCATAACCTTCCGGCGTTTTGGCCGGACCCGCGTAGTAAATCGGATGATCTTTGATGTACTGCGGCAGCCCTTCACCGTTATCCATCCGCTCTTTCAGTTTGGCGTGAGCAATATCACGACCGACGATAATCGTGCCGTTAAGCGATAAGCGTGTAGAAACGGGATACTGCGACAACTGTGCGAGGATCTCTTTCATCGGACGGTTAAGGTCAACGCGCACCGCTTCGCCTTCTCCCGCTTTGCGCAGCTCTTCCGGGATATATTTGCCTGGATTATGTTCCAGTTTTTCGATCCAGATCCCCTGACGGTTGATCTTCGCTTTGATATTACGGTCAGCAGAGCAGGAGACGCCCATACCGACCGGGCAGGATGCGCCGTGACGTGGCAGGCGAATCACGCGGATGTCGTGAGCGAAGTATTTACCACCAAACTGCGCACCCAGACCAAGATTTTGCGCTTCGATCAGCAATTCTTTTTCCAGTTCCACATCGCGGAACGCCTGACCGTGCTCATTCCCTTCCGTTGGCAGTTCATCATAGTATTTCGCGGAAGCCAGTTTCACCGTTTTAAGGTTCGTTTCTGCAGAAGTTCCACCAATAACGAACGCAATATGATACGGAGGACAGGCCGCCGTACCCAGCGTGCGCATCTTCTCAACCAGGTAATTTTTCAGTTTCCCCGGCGTCAGTAACGCTTTGGTTTCCTGATAGAGATACGTCTTGTTTGCCGAACCACCACCTTTGGCGATACAGAGGAATTTGTATTCGTCGCCATCAACGGCATAAAGATCGATCTGCGCTGGCAGATTGGTGCCGGTATTCACTTCTTTATACATATCCAGCGGCGCGTTTTGCGAGTAGCGCAGATTATCTTCGATATAAGTGTTATAGACACCGCGCGCCAGCGCCGCTTCATCACCACCACCGGTCCATACACGCTGCCCTTTTTTACCAACAATAATCGCGGTGCCGGTATCCTGACAGGTTGGCAGAACACCTTTCGCCGCGATGTCGGAGTTACGCAGGAATTGCAGCGCCACATATTTATCATTTTCGCTGGCCTCCGGGTCACGCAGAATGTCGGCCACCTGTTGTTGGTGCGCCGGACGCAGCATGAACGACGCATCATGAAACGCCTGGCGCGCCAACAGAGTTAACGCTTCGGGTGCGACTTTCAATATCTCCTGCCCTTCAAATTCAGATACGCTAACGTGTTCGCTGGTTAGCAGGTAATACTCAGTATCATCTTTTTTGAGTGGAAAAGGAGCCTGATAATGAAAGGGTTTGTTTGACATTGTTCTCTCACTTACTGCCTGGTTTGGTTATGCTCTGGGCGGGTGTTCCGTTGCCCTGTTAAAAGCGAGTAACAATATCCTACACACTTTTTTAACAAAAACTGAGACTAGTACGACTTTTTGCGGCTCCAGGTTACTTCCCGTAGGATTCTTGCTTTAATAGTGGGATTAATTTCCACATTAAAACAGGGATTGATCATGCAAAAACTCATTAACTCAGTGCAAAACTATGCCTGGGGCAGCAAAACGGCGTTGACTGAACTTTATGGTATGGAAAATCCGTCCAGCCAGCCGATGGCCGAGCTGTGGATGGGCGCACATCCGAAAAGCAGTTCACGAGTGCAGAATGCCGCCGGAGATATCGTTTCACTGCGTGATGTGATTGAGAGTGATAAATCGACTCTGCTCGGAGAGGCCGTTGCCAAACGCTTTGGCGAACTGCCTTTCCTGTTCAAAGTATTATGCGCAGCACAGCCACTCTCCATTCAGGTTCATCCAAACAAACACAATTCTGAAATCGGTTTTGCCAAAGAAAATGCCGCAGGTATCCCGATGGATGCCGCCGAGCGTAACTATAAAGATCCTAACCACAAGCCGGAGCTGGTTTTTGCGCTGACGCCTTTCCTTGCGATGAACGCGTTTCGTGAATTTTCCGAGATTGTCTCCCTACTCCAGCCAGTCGCAGGTGCACATCCGGCAATTGCTCACTTTTTACAACAGCCTAATGCCGAACGTTTAAGCGAACTGTTCGCCAGCCTGTTGAATATGCAGGGTGAAGAAAAATCCCGCGCGCTGGCGATTTTAAAATCGGCGCTCGACAGTCAGCAGGGTGAACCGTGGCAAACGATTCGTTTAATTTCTGAATTTTACCCGGAAGACAGCGGCCTGTTCTCCCCGCTGTTACTGAATGTGGTGAAATTGAATCCTGGCGAAGCGATGTTCCTGTTCGCTGAAACACCGCACGCTTACCTGCAAGGCGTGGCGCTGGAAGTGATGGCGAACTCCGATAACGTGCTGCGTGCGGGTCTGACGCCTAAGTACATTGATATTCCGGAACTGGTTGCCAATGTGAAATTCGAAGCCAAACCGGCTAACCAGTTGTTGACCCAGCCGGTGAAACAAGGTGCAGAACTGGACTTCCCGATTCCAGTGGATGATTTTGCCTTCTCGCTGCATGACCTTAGTGATAAAGAAACCACCATTAGCCAGCAGAGTGCCGCCATTTTGTTCTGCGTCGAAGGCGATGCAACGTTGTGGAAAGGTTCTCAGCAGTTACAGCTTAAACCGGGTGAATCAGCGTTTATTGCCGCCAACGAATCACCGGTGACTGTCAAAGGCCACGGCCGTTTAGCGCGTGTTTACAACAAGCTGTAAGAGCTTACTGAAAAAATTAACATCTCTTGCTAAGCTTATTAAAGGCTTATAACACCTTCAGGCGGCCAGTCCGCCTGATTTCATTTTATGGATAATCATTATGAATAAATCGCTGGTAGCGGTAGGCGTCATTGTTGCGCTAGGCGTAGTCTGGACAGGCGGCGCATGGTATACAGGCAAGAAGATTGAAACCCATCTCGAAGACATGGTCGCGCAGGCGAACGCGCAACTCAAACTGACAGCTCCTGAATCCAACCTGGAAGTGAGTTATCAAAACTATCATCGCGGCGTATTCAGCAGCCAGTTGCAACTGTTGGTGAAACCCATTGCCGGGAAAGAAAATCCGTGGATTAAAAGCGGTCAGAGCGTCATCTTCAACGAATCGGTTGATCATGGTCCCTTCCCGCTTGCCCAGCTTAAAAAACTGAACCTGATCCCGTCGATGGCATCAATTCAAACCACGCTGGTTAATAACGAAGTAAGCAAACCACTGTTTGATATGGCAAAAGGTGAAACGCCTTTTGAGATTAACTCGCGCATTGGTTACAGCGGTGATTCCAGTTCCGATATTTCGCTCAAGCCACTGAATTACGAGCAAAAGGATGAAAAAGTCGCCTTTAGCGGCGGCGAGTTCCAGTTAAATGCTGACAGAGACGGCAAAGCCATCTCCCTTTCCGGGGAGGCGCAAAGTGGTCGGATAGACGCAGTTAACGAATACAACCAGAAAGTGCAGTTGACCTTTAATAATCTGAAAACCGACGGTTCCAGCACGCTGGCAAGTTTTGGTGAGCGTGTAGGAAATCAAAAACTGTCACTGGAAAAAATGACCATTTCAGTGGAAGGCAAAGAACTGGCACTGCTGGAAGGCATGGAGATCAGCGGTAAATCGGATCTGGTCAATGACGGTAAAACGATCAATAGCCAACTGGATTACTCGCTAAACAGCCTGAAGGTACAGAATCAGGATCTGGGCAGCGGCAAGCTGACTTTAAAAGTCGGCCAGATTGATGGTGAAGCCTGGCATCAGTTTAGCCAGCAATATAACGCGCAAACTCAGGCGCTGCTGGCACAGCCAGAAATTGCCAACAACCCCGAACTTTATCAGGAGAAAGTGACGGAAGCCTTCTTTAGCGCCCTGCCGCTGATGCTGAAAGGCGATCCGGTGATTACTATCGCGCCGCTAAGCTGGAAAAACAGTCAGGGTGAAAGTGCCCTGAATCTGTCGCTGTTCCTGAAAGATCCGGCAACGACTAAAGAAGCGCCGCAAACGCTGGCGCAGGAAGTAGATCGTTCGGTTAAATCTCTGGATGCGAAACTGACCATTCCGGTGGATATGGCAACTGAGTTTATGACTCAGGTAGCGAAGCTGGAAGGTTATCAGGAAGATCAAGCGAAAAAACTGGCGAAACAGCAAGTTGAAGGTGCATCAGCAATGGGGCAGATGTTCCGTCTGACCACCTTGCAGGACAATACCATCACCACCAGCCTGCAATATACTAACGGTCAGATAACGTTAAACGGGCAGAAAATGCCACTGGAAGATTTCGTTGGTATGTTTGCAATGCCGGCATTAAATGTTCCGGTCGTACCCGCTATTCCGCAGCAGTAATTCACAGCCAAAACGCCGGAGATTTTTCTCTCCGGCGTTATTTCTTACTTCAGCATAAAGTCATACTGAATACTCATTTTCACATCCCAGTAATTCAGGCGATCGCCCAGCGTACTGCCATCGCGCTTTTCCCGCCCTTTATCGGCAGCAAGAAAGAAATTCATCCCTTGTAACGGCCCTTCGCTGACCCGATAGTTCATACCACCTAAGATACCCGTGCCTTCAATCCGCACATCTCGTTTACTGGATTCATAGCCGCGAGTCACAATCGGTGCAAATGTCAGTGTAAATTGCGGCGTTAAACGATAGTTGACGCCCAATTGCCAGGACTGCATTCCTTCACGGTTACGATCAAGACTTAATGAAAAGGGATAGCCAATGTCGGTATCCACCACGGCACCATTCATTGCATGGCGCAAATAACCACCACTGCCAAATACGCTTCCCCACGGCGCATTCCAGGTCAATTGTCCACTAACCAACGCCGTTTCATTGGGCTGGCTGGTATTACGACTTAAACCTTCGAGCTGCGCGTAAAAGCCGAGCAACTCCCCTTTCAACGTATAATTCGGGTCGAGCGGTATGCTTTTCTCGAGAATACTTTGTATCTGATTGGAAACATCTTTCTGTACCGATGCCCCCAGAGAATAGCGACTGGTATCATCATGCCAACTGGCGGCTAAAAAAGAACGTGCGCGATGTTTATCGTATTTTCCCGTCTGGCTGTTATACACCCCTTCATCACGAATACCGGTTGTTGAATCAGTCCATAAAAATACTCGTGAACGCCACATTCCCCACAGATCAATATTTGGTGTTAAAGCCCAATAACCTAATGCTCCTTCAGAAACTGTCGGTAATGTACGTTGCGAACTGCCAGCCATTAACGGAATACGATAAGGTAAGCTACCATAACTATAATCCGTCCCGAAGCGACCTAATTTAAGCAGGCTATTTTCACTGGGTTTTATTTTTACTGCCCCTAGGGCAAAGCCAAAACTTTTATCACCATCAAGATACCACCGGGTACTCATATCAGCACGAGCACCTAATTTATAAACATAATACGCCCCGCCTTCAACGCCAATAATATTGGAATAATAACCACTATTGAAATCGAGCAATCCTCCCTGTACCCATGCGTAAATATCTCTTCCCGCGCCAGCACTGGGCTTATCCGCCCTGCGCAATTCGTTTTTCAGTCTGATGCGTAGTCCCGCTTCATCGTCAGCCAGTTGCGCCGCATAAGCAGAGGTAAGGCCAGAGGCAGCCGTCAGGCAAATAACGGCCATGGCCACTATTTTTCTCATAGTTGCACCTTTGATGTTCTGATTATTTTTATTGAATATTAATTAGTGATATCGCTGATTAATTGCTGCTGCACTTTTTTACGATTATCAATTTCAACCACGATTTCTTTGAATTTTTTATCCGTGAGCGGATAAAACCAGATAATAACGAATGCCAGTAGCATAAATCCGCAAGGTACTAAGGCAATTGATGTGCGGATGCCCATAATAACTTCCGGCGTTTGCACCTGATTGGCGATATATCCGCTTAACCCCAAAATAAAGGCAGGAATTGAACCTCCGATTGCCTGACCGCATTTACGGGTAAATGAGAATAGTGAATAGGTGAGCCCTTCAATTCGCACGCCGGTCAGGTATTCACCGTATTCTACGGTATCAGCTTCCAGCGCCCACATCACGGTCATGGTAACGCCCTGACCAATTGAAGCGATGGCCAACGCAACCAACGCCACCGGCAGTGACCAGACGGAAACCCAGAAGAACAGCAGATAACCGCAGGTTCCCAGCAAAGCGCCAATCAGGAAGGTATTCTTTTTACCGATCCTCGCGACCATCCCCGGCACCAGCGGTGCCGATGCCACAGTACCAACCAGGTTTTGCACCAGTACCAGCACAGTGAACAGCCCGGTATCATTTAACACATAGCGCACGTAGAACAACGACGAGGCGCTGACCGCAAAGGTCGAAATCAGCACACACAGCGCACCGATGCACAACATAAACAGCGGGCGATTCCGTTTCAGGGTTTGCAGACTGATATTCAATGACGGCTGCGCAACGATACGTACCACATTCTCACGCGTCGATTTGAAGCAGATGAAGTAAAGCACCATTCCGGCAATCGCCAGCACAATTGTCCAGAAATGGTATACCGACACCATCTCTTCCGGGCTGGAGTTCTTAATGCTCGGTCCTATCAGAAATGCCAGGCAGACAAAGGTCAATGAAGCGGCAATCCCACGAGCTGCGCCCAGACGGGCGCGGGATTGTGGTTGTTGGGTCATCGCGGTAGCAAGTGAACCATAAGGAATATTCACCAGGCTGTAGCAAAGCCCGAGGCCCATGTAGGTCAAATATGCATACACTACTTTGCTGCTATGGCTCCAGTCGGTCGGTACCCAGAATACCAGCACGCTGAAGATCATTAACGGCGCAGTACCGAAGAGTAAAAACGGGCGGAATTTTCCCCAGCGGGTATTCACACTGTCCACCACTCGTCCGGCAAAGACGTCGGCGAAGGCATCGAATACCCGCACCAGTAACAGCATGGTGCCTGCCGCAGCGGCACCGACGCCAGCGACGTCGGTGTAGTAACTCAACAGGAAGAGCGCCCCCATTGCGAAGGCGAAGTTATTGGCGACGTCACCGAGGCTGTAGCCGACGATGGTGCGCCAGGAGAGTTGTTGATTCATTGTTTGCCTCCCTGCTGCGGTTTTTCACCGAAGTTCATGCCAGTCCAGCGTTTTTGCAGCAGAAAAGCCGCCGACTTCGGTTTGCGGTCGCGGGTGAAGATGCCCTTCTTGTTACCGCCAACGCGCAATATGCCTTGCGAGGTCGCAAAATCGGCGAAATTCCATACCTGTTCACCGACGACGGCGCTGACGCGATCAAAGACGCGGTGATACATATCCAGCCATGCACACTGATACTCTTCACTCCACATGTCGGTGTACATTGAGTGCAGCCCGGCTAACGTATCCACGCCGTATTCGGTGATGATAATCGGCTGATGCAGTTTCTCCTGCCAGGCCAGAAGTTCTTTTTCCAGTACCTTCTCTGCCGTTTCCAAATCGCCGCTTTGGACATACCATCCGTAATAACGGTTCAGGCACAGCACATCAAAGAGATCGCTGATGGTATCGGTGTGAGCGTCGCAGAACATTACATTGACGCAGGTGATCGGACGCGTCGGGTCGAGTTTACGCGTTGCTTCCGCCAGTGGCGCGAAATATTCCCGTGCACCTTGCGGACGGGTATCCGGTTCGTTGGCAATACTCCACATCACCACGCTTGGGTGGTTTTTGTCACGCGCTATCAGCTCTTTAATCGCCTGTAAGTGCGCCTGCTGAGTTTCCCCGTTGACTGCCTCTTCGCTGTACAGTTCTTTCGGCTTGTTGCCCGCTTCGAAACCAATGCCTAAAGAGAGGTTAAAGCCGACAGCTGCAGTTTCATCAATCACCACGATGCCATGTTCATCTGCCCAGTCGAGCATCTCTTCGGCATAAGGGTAATGCGAGGTACGGTAGGAGTTGGCCCCAATCCAGTCCATTAATGCGTGATCGTGCACCATCAGCACGTTATCGAATCCTTTGCCGCGCAAATCCGCATCTTCATGACGGCCAAAGCCAGTAAAGTAGAACGGTTTGTGGTTGATCAGGAACTGTTCGCCCTTCACTGCCACTGACCGGATGCCGACGCGCAGCGGGTAGATATCACACTCTGTCTGGCTTTTGGCTGTGACGCACAGTTCATAGAGATAACCTTCACCCGGTTGCCAGAGGTGCGGATTCACCACTTGCAAAGTCCCGCTGGTGCCTTGTCCAGTTGCAACCACCTGTTGATCCGCATCACGCAGTTCAACGCTGACATCACCATTGGCCACCACCTGCCAGTCAACAGACGCGTGGTTACAGGCTTGCGCGACATGCGTCACCACGGTGATATCGTCCACCCAGGTGTTCGGCGTGGTGTAGAGCATTACGCTGCGATGGATCCCGGCGTAGTTAAAGAAATCATGGAAGTAAGACTGCTTTTTCTTGCCGTTTTCGTCGGTAATCACCATTCCCGGCGGGATAGTCTGCCAGTTCAGTTCGTTGTTCACACAAACGGTGATACGTACACTTTTCCCGGCAATAACATACGGCGTGACATCGGCTTCAAATGGCGTATAGCCGCCCTGATGCTCCATCACTTCCTGATTATTGACCCACACTTTGCCGTAATGAGTGACCGCATCGAAACGCAGCACGATACGCTGGCCTGCCCAACCTTTCGGTATAAAGACTTCGCGCTGATACCAGACGTTGCCCGCATAATTACGAATATCTGCATCGGCGAACTGATCGTTAAAACTGCCTGGCACAGCAATTGCCCGGCTTTCTTGTAACGCGCTTTCCCACCAACGCTGATCAATTCCACAGTTTTCGCGATCCAGACTGAATGCCCACAGGCCGTCGAGTTTTTTGATTTCACGGGTTGGGGTTTCTACAGGACGTAACATAAGGGACTCCTCATTCAAATAAAAATACTGGTCAACCTTTAATCTGATTAGTTAACCAATTCTGTGTTGCACACAGTTATCTGTGAGAAACCCATGGAAGAGAAATGGAAATAAAAAGAACTGACACCGCGATCAAAAAACCAAAAACTGCAATACCCACAGCGTGATATAGATCGCATTAATCTTTAAAACGGCGTTGACAGAAGCCATAAAATAAGCAACCGAACGCTCGTTCGAGTATATTGGGAACGATAAACTCTCATGATATATGGCTACGGTGAATATTTTAGGGAGGAATTCCCCGCTCCGGCGAGATTGTATTTTGTACAGGGAAATTAAAGTATGAAACGCGGGCTCAGTTGTCACCAGCCCGCGGAAAGAGAGAGAGAATCAGGATGCGGTTAAGATACCGCCAATCATCGCGCGTAATCCCTGAGCAAACGACGCTTCACGCGCCAGGTCTTCCGCTTCGATATCGGCCAGTACACCGTAGGTCAGATCCAGCAGTAAACGTGAAGTCATTGCCGTGTTGATGTCTGGGCTTATCTCGCCTTTTTGCTGGGCATCACGCATCCGCTGGGCAACAAATTCCGTGATCGTCATATGCTTATTTTTAAGCATGGCGGCGACCTGTGGGTTACGCATCCCTTCCGCCATAATTTCGACCACCAGCGCCCGTTGCCCAAAGGCTTCATGGGTGAGAGAGACAATAGACTCGACCATATAGTCAACAAAATGAATCCCTTCAATCGGTTCCCGGAAACGAGCCAGCGCCCTCTCCTGGTCCTGTAAGATAATCGCCTGAATCAAGGCTTCTTTGGAGATGAAATGGTGATAGAGCGTCCCGGGACTAATGGCGCAAGATTTACAGATGGCTTTCATCGAGGCACTGTGAAATCCATTTTCTGAAAAAATCTCTCTGGCAGCATTGAGGATCCGGGTCCGTGTCGGTTGTGCTTCAGTCTGCATGTTATCCATCATTAAACCATTATAGTTAGCGTGAATAACTAGTTTACCGCGTTGTCAGGTGAGCGCCTATCATTGCTGTTGAATAGTGCGAAGGCACACTCTATTCGTATACTTTTCACCCAGCAATTGGTTAACCAATAGCCGTGATTTGGCTGCCAGTTGTTTAGCAGAGACGTTGATGAGTTGCTCACGCTATCCCGGTAAACAACACGTACGGCTGTTTACCGATCCGTTAGTGTATTAATTGAGCTCCTGTACCCCACCACCGGAGACGGTGAGAATTTGTCCGCTTACCCAGCTGGCTGCAGGCGAGCAAAGGAACAGCGCCGCGTTAGCAATATCTTGCGGTTGGCCCAGACGTCTGATCGGCGTGTGCTGTAACATTTTTTGTTCAATTTCTGGTGTAATAACGGATTTCAGGGCATCGGTTAATATTGCCCCCGGCGCAATGCCATTCACCCGAATATTTTTTTCACCCAGGTCAAATGCCATATTTCTGACCAGATGACTGGCCGCAGCTTTAGATGACGCATAGGAAGTCATGTTTATATTTTTATTTTCTGCCGCCATAGAAGTGATGGTCAGAATAACGCCACCGCCATTTTTTCCATTTCTGGCGCAACAAGTTGTGACAGATGGAAAAAAGAAAACACATTCAGTTCATAAGCACGGCGAAAATCTGCCATTGGCATATCAAACGGTTTAGGACCACCGCCACCGGCGTTGTTAACCAGGATATCAACTTTACCCAGCTTACTGACGGCAAAGTCTGCCAGTGCAGAGAGTTCCTGTTCGGAAGTAATATCACAACGCCAGGCAAATGCCTGACCACCCAGTTGTTGAATTTCGTCTACAACATGGTTAGCTGCGTCGGCGTTAATATCACTGACCACCACAGATGCGCCAGCTGTCGCGAATGTAATGGCGATTTCTTTACCAATACCTGCACCCGCACCTGTGATGATGGCGCATTTTCCGTCGAGTCTCAGGTTGTCAGAATTAAACACATAAACCTCCTGTGAACTTCAGTAAAAATAAAAGGCACCGCCTGTGTGCCACATTTTTTATCATTAACCTTGAGGAAAGGACACTACCAGGTATAGCAGATAAAGAGAGGATTATTTCGCTGCAATGAGCCGGGCGGGAATAATAAGATTGCGTGAATGCGTCTCTTCATGGGTGATTTTTTGCATCATGCGATCCGCAAGTGTGATACCAAGTTCCCGCGCTGGCGTGCTGGCCCAGGTAACAGGTATATCATCAAGTGTGGTTGGTGTCGCATCGGTAAATGCCGCCAGCGAAACCTGTTGCTCAAAGTAACGATCGACTCCGCTTTCCCCGCTTTGCCGCCCTGCTTTGAGCAAACCAAACCATGCCCCCATCGCAATAGTTTCGTTATAGCAAACCACGGCACTGATGGTCGGGTTATGACGTAAAAGCGCCGTGATAGCTTCCGCGGCTTGCTTCTGGCTGGAAGTGCACTCCAACACCCAATCGCTATGAAACGGCAGGCCAAATTTTAGTAGAGTTGCACAATAGCCCCCCACCCGTTCTGCACGGGTTAATGAGGAACTTTGCCCTCCCAGCCAGGCGATCCGCTGATGCCCATTGCGAATGAGATGCTCCGTCAACAACTGTGCAGCCTGCATGTTGTCCGGGCGAACCGTATCAACATCATCAAGATAACTGGCACGGGAAGCGAAAATCACCGGGATAGCTTTTTCTTCTGCCATCCGTCGCAGGTCATCGCTACTTCCTGCAGCTCCGGCAATTACCACACCATCGACACCCTGATTCAGTAACAGTGAAAACCGCTGTGCCAGCTGCTCACCGTCTTTACCGCCGTGAAGCAAAAAAACCATCCGTCCCTGCGCTTCCAGAGCTTCCGTCAATCCGGCCGTCAATTCGGCGTAAAACGGCGCAGATAAATCACGGACGATCAAACCAATGACGCCGCTTTGCCCGCCGCGCAGCGCCGACGCCTGGCGATTGCGCACAAATCCCAGCTCTTCAATGGCGGCGTTAACGCGTTCTCCTGTGGCGGTAGAGATTCGCCCTTTGCCACTAAGCACCAGCGAAACGGTACTTACCGACACGCCCGCAGCCAGCGCAACATCATGAATGGTTATTTTTTTGGCGGTAGCCATGCAGATGACCTACTCCCTGATTATGTGACAGATAAAACGTTTTACCTTTTATTTATCTTATACCCGCTATTATCGTTGCGTAATGTGATTTATGCCTCACTAAAATTTGATAAAACGTTTTATCTTCTCGCGCAATTTACTGAATCCAGATTGTTCTCTACGAGGAGTCGTTTTATGACGGCGAAAACAGCACCGAAAGTCACGCTGTGGGAGTTCTTCCAGCAGTTAGGCAAAACCTTCATGTTACCCGTGGCATTATTGTCGTTCTGCGGCATTATGCTCGGCATTGGTAGTTCTCTTAGCAGCCATGATGTCATAACCCTGATCCCGGTCCTGGGCAACCCCGTGTTGCAGGCTATCTTTACCTGGATGAGTAAGATTGGCTCGTTTGCTTTTAGTTTCCTGCCTGTCATGTTCTGTATCGCCATCCCGCTGGGCCTGGCACGCGAAAATAAAGGCGTAGCGGCATTCGCTGGCTTCGTCGGTTATGCGGTAATGAACCTCGCGGTAAACTTCTGGTTGACCAATAAAGGCATTCTGCCAACCACGGATGCCGCGGTTCTGAAAGCCAATAACATCCAGAGCATTCTTGGGATCCAGTCGATCGATACCGGGATCCTCGGTGCGGTGATCGCCGGTATTATCGTCTGGATGCTGCATGAGCGTTTCCATAATATCCGCCTGCCGGATGCGCTGGCATTCTTCGGCGGTACGCGCTTCGTACCAATTATCTCCTCGCTGGTGATGGGCCTTGTCGGCCTGGTGATTCCATTAGTCTGGCCGATTTTCGCCATGGGTATTAGCGGCTTGGGCCATATGATAAACAGCGCGGGTGATTTCGGACCGATGCTGTTTGGTACCGGTGAACGTCTGCTGTTGCCGTTTGGTCTGCATCACATTCTGGTGGCATTAATTCGCTTTACCGACGCAGGCGGCACGCAGGAAGTCTGCGGTCAAACCGTCAGCGGCGCACTGACCATCTTCCAGGCGCAATTGAGTTGCCCGACCACTCACGGTTTTTCTGAAAGCGCCACGCGTTTCCTTTCGCAAGGCAAAATGCCTGCGTTTCTCGGCGGTCTGCCAGGTGCAGCGTTAGCTATGTATCACTGCGCGCGCCCGGAAAATCGCCATAAAATTAAAGGTCTGCTGATTTCTGGCCTGATCGCCTGCGTCGTTGGCGGCACTACCGAACCGCTGGAATTCCTGTTCCTGTTCGTAGCGCCAGTTCTGTATGTCATCCACGCGCTGTTAACCGGCCTCGGCTTCACCGTCATGTCTGTGCTCGGCGTCACCATCGGTAATACCGACGGCAATATCATCGACTTCGTGGTGTTCGGTATTTTGCATGGTCTGTCAACCAAGTGGTACATGGTGCCAGTGGTGGCGGCAATCTGGTTTGTCGTTTACTACGTCATCTTCCGTTTCGCTATCACCCGCTTCAATCTGAAAACCCCGGGGCGCGATAGCGAAGTTGCCAGCTCAATCGAAAAAGCCGTTGCCGGTGCGCCGGGTAAATCAGGTTACAACGTTCCTGCAATCCTCGAAGCATTAGGCGGTGCCGACAATATTGTCAGCCTCGATAACTGCATTACCCGTCTGCGTTTGTCTGTGAAAGATATGTCGCTTGTTAATGTGCAGGCACTGAAGGACAATCGGGCAATTGGCGTAGTACAACTTAATCAACATAACCTGCAGGTTGTTATCGGGCCACAAGTTCAGTCAGTAAAAGATGAAATGGCCGGTCTGATGCATACTGTCCAGGCATAAGGATAAGATATGTTCGATTTTTCAAAGGTCGTGGATCGTCATGGCACATGGTGTACACAGTGGGATTATGTCGCTGACCGTTTCGGCACTGCTGACCTGTTACCGTTCACGATTTCAGACATGGATTTTGCCACTGCCCCCTGCATTATCGAGGCGCTGAATCAGCGCCTGATGCACGGCGTATTTGGCTACAGCCGCTGGAAAAACGATGAGTTTCTCGCGGCTATTGCCCACTGGTTTTCCACCCAGCATTACACCGCCATCGATTCTCAGACGGTGGTGTATGGCCCTTCTGTCATCTATATGGTTTCAGAACTGATTCGTCAGTGGTCTGAAACAGGTGAAGGCGTGGTGATCCACACACCCGCCTATGACGCATTTTACAAGGCCATTGAAGGTAACCAGCGCACAGTAATGCCCGTTGCTTTAGAGAAGCAGGCTGATGGTTGGTTTTGCGATATGGGCAAGTTGGAAGCCGTGTTGGCGAAACCAGAATGTAAAATTATGCTCCTGTGTAGCCCACAGAATCCTACCGGGAAAGTGTGGACGTGCGATGAGCTGGAGATCATGGCTGACCTGTGCGAGCGTCATGGTGTGCGGGTTATTTCCGATGAAATCCATATGGATATGGTTTGGGGCGAGCAGCCGCATATTCCCTGGAGTAATGTGGCTCGCGGAGACTGGGCGTTGCTAACGTCGGGCTCGAAAAGTTTCAATATTCCCGCCCTGACCGGTGCTTACGGGATTATAGAAAATAGCAGTAGCCGCGATGCCTATTTATCGGCACTGAAAGGCCGTGATGGGCTTTCTTCCCCTTCGGTACTGGCGTTAACTGCCCATATCGCCGCCTATCAGCAAGGCGCGCCGTGGCTGGATGCCTTACGCATCTATCTGAAAGATAACCTGACGTATATCGCAGATAAAATGAACGCTGCGTTTCCTGAACTCAACTGGCAGATCCCACAATCCACTTATCTGGCATGGCTTGATTTACGTCCGTTGAATATTGACGACAACGCGTTGCAAAAAGCACTTATCGAACAAGAAAAAGTCGCGATCATGCCGGGGTATACCTACGGTGAAGAAGGTCGTGGTTTTGTCCGTCTCAATGCCGGCTGCCCACGTTCGAAACTGGAAAAAGGTGTGGCTGGATTAATTAACGCCATCCGCGCTGTTCGTTAACCCCAATTGCGCAACGTAAAAAATCGTTGCGCAATCGTGGATTTTTACCCTGCTTTGTTTTTATAATGGTGCGCACTTTTATATCCAGAAAAAGAGTGCGACCATGATTGATACCCCCCTGCCATTAACTGATATCCATCGCCACCTTGATGGCAACATTCGTCCCCAGACCATTCTTGAACTTGGCCGCCAGTATAATATCTCGCTTCCTGCACAATCCCTGGAAACACTGATTCCCCACGTTCAGGTCATTGCCAACGAACCCGATCTGGTGAGCTTTCTGACCAAACTTGACTGGGGCGTTAAAGTTCTCGCCTCTCTTGATGCCTGTCGCCGCGTGGCATTTGAAAACATTGAAGATGCAGCCCGTCACGGCCTGCACTATGTCGAGCTGCGTTTTTCACCAGGCTACATGGCAATGGCACATCAGCTGCCTGTAGCGGGTGTTGTCGAAGCGGTGATCGATGGCGTACGTGAAGGTTGCCGCACCTTTGGTGTGCAGGCGAAGCTTATCGGCATTATGAGCCGGACCTTCGGCGAAGCCGCCTGTCAGCAAGAGCTGGAGGCCTTTTTAGCCCACCGTGACCAGATTACCGCACTTGATTTAGCCGGTGATGAACTTGGTTTCCCGGGAAGTCTGTTCCTTTCTCACTTCAACCGCGCGCGTGATGCGGGCTGGCATATTACCGTCCATGCAGGCGAAGCTGCCGGGCCGGAAAGCATCTGGCAGGCGATTCGTGAACTGGGTGCGGAGCGTATTGGACATGGCGTAAAAGCCATTGAAGATCGGGCGCTGATGGATTTTCTCGCCGAGCAACAAATTGGTATTGAATCCTGTCTGACCTCCAATATTCAGACCAGCACCGTAGCAGAGCTGGCTGCACATCCGCTGAAAACGTTCCTTGAGCATGGCATTCGTGCCAGCATTAACACTGACGATCCCGGCGTACAGGGAGTGGATATCATTCACGAATATACCGTTGCCGCGCCAGCTGCTGGGTTATCCCGCGAGCAAATCCGCCAGGCACAGATTAATGGTCTGGAAATGGCTTTCCTCAGCGCTGAGGAAAAACGCGCACTGCGAGAAAAAGTCGCCGCGAAGTAACAAAATGGATGGTGCAAATGCACCATCCATTTTTCATGCAAGGCACAAAGTCGCGCGATGTTTGGCGGATTCGATGCCCAGCTCAATCAACTCCATTACCTGGATTGCCTGGCTTGCCGGAACCGGATTTTCACCATCGCCATTTAACGCATCACGAATAGCCGCATAGTAAGCCGGATAATTCCCAGGCACCGTCAACAGCGTTTCTTCGACACGTTCCTCACCTTCCACGCGGGTAAGTACGCCATCACGCATATCGTAGCCCCAGTCTTCCTGCGGTAGACGCTCGCCATTTTTCAGACGTTCTTCCTGTGGATCGAGGCCATATTTCACATAACTGCCTCGGGATCCATGCACGATATACCGTGCTGACTCAGCGGCTGCCAGCATGGTACCGTGTAAAATGACTCGCCGCTGTGGATAGGACAAGATGGCGTGGAAATAATCGGTCGACTGCGCTCCGGGCCGTAACTGTGCCAAATCTACCGTCATGCTGACCGGTAAACCAAAAAGCGTAATGGCCTGATCAAGAAGATGTGGTGCTAAATCGTACCAGATACCGCTGCCTGGGCCGCCCTGTTCACGCCAACGATCGCGCACCTGCGGACGGAAGCGGTCAAAATGAGACTCAAAGTAAGCAACTTCACCCAGCACGCCTTCCGCGAGTAAACCTTTTAGCGTCAAGAAATCGCTATCCCAGCGACGGTTATGGAATACAGACAGCACACGCCCCAGGCTTTTTGCCAGCGCATCCAGCTCTCGCGCTTGTGACAGTGTCACGGTAAAGGGTTTATCAACGACCACATGTTTACCCGCCTCAAGCGCCGCTTTGGCTAACGGGAAATGGGTATCGTTGGGTGTAGGAATGACAATCAGGTCTATGTTGGGATCGTTAAACAGATGCTTCGGCTCAGAGACAACCGTAACCGTTGGCCAGTCGGCTTTTACTTTTGTTTCATCACTGCTGGAGATTACCGCCAGTTCCAGCCCGGGCGTGCCCGCAATCAGGGGCGCATGGAAGGTTTTGCTCGCATAACCATACCCAATCAACCCAACACGGATGTTGTCGCTCATGTCATTGCCTCTCATTGAAGTATGATGGCTATTTGACACTATCCTTTACCCACGCTCAACAGTTTAATAACCTGCCAGCAATAAGGGATGTTGTTTAACTTAAGTCAAAAAAATAGCGAATTTTCCAACGACAAAAGCTAAATATCGCAAAAACCTCAGTAAAAATCTTGCTGGAGCTATTATTGCTAAGTAACATTTACCCCCTGAAGTTAATGGATCAATCAAGAGAGATGTGGGCTGTAATGAATCGTCTTATTGAATTAACAGGTTGGATCGTTCTTGTCGTTTCAGTCATTCTTCTTGGCGTGGCGAGTCACATTGACAACTATCAGCCACCTGAACAGAGTGCTTCGGTACAACACAAGTAAGCTCTGCACTTGTGGAGCGACATGCTGCCCGTCCGGGTGCATGTTTTCACTTGTCGGATATTAAACCAGGAATTTATTATCTTGTTCGATGTTGTTGGTGATTGTCAGGGATAGTAAAGCGCGTTACTCTTTTCAGAGCAGTTTTTCATCCCTGAATATTTGCCATCAGCGCATTCTTATTATTGTAATAACACAAGCGTTCACTTTTGGTGAAATTTTATCATCACTAATAATACCTACCCCTTTGGTATTAATTATTTTATGGACCTTTTATGACTGTTCAGGACTACTTATTAAAATTTCGCAAAATCAGTTCACTCGAAAGTCTGGAAAAACTCTACGACCATCTTAATTACACCCTGACGGACGATCAGGAACTGATCAATATGTATCGTGCTGCCGATCACCGTCGCGCAGAGCTGGTTTCTGGCGGGCGTTTGTTTGACCTCGGCCAGGTACCGAAGTCCGTCTGGCACTATGTCCAATAAAGAAAGTAGCGATCGGTTATAAAAGCCTTATAATAACGCCCCTAAAATTAGATTTGCCTGTTTGCGTCGCTATTCTGGAGAACCTATGACCACCACAACGCCACAACGTATTGGAGGCTGGTTGCTTGGCCCGTTGGCCTGGCTTTTAGTCGCTCTGTTGAGTACGACGCTGGCGTTGTTGCTGTATACCGCTGCGTTATCTTCTCCGCAAACATTTCAAACGCTCGGCGGACAAGCACTGACGACACAAATCTTATGGGGCGTTTCTTTTATTACCGCTATCGCCATGTGGTATTACACACTGTGGTTGACCATCGCTTTCTTTAAACGTCGGCGTTGTGTTCCTAAACACTATATTATCTGGCTGCTTATTTCCGTATTGCTGGCAGTAAAAGCATTCGCTTTTTCACCCGTGGAAGATGGCATAGCCGTTCGCCAGTTGCTGTTTACTTTGTTGGCAACCGCATTGATCGTCCCCTATTTCAAACGCTCGTCGCGGGTAAAAGCGACGTTTGTGAATCCGTAATAACCTTACAGTTAACCTGTTGTCGCCTGCTCTGGATTAACGGATAATAGGCGGCTTTTTTATTTCAGGCCGAAAAATGACTGACTACCTGTTACTGTTTGTCGGAACTGTACTGGTCAATAACTTTGTACTGGTCAAGTTTCTCGGTCTCTGTCCGTTTATGGGGGTTTCCAAAAAACTGGAAACCGCGATGGGCATGGGGCTGGCAACAACGTTTGTGATGACGCTGGCGTCTATTTGCGCCTGGCTTATCGATACGTGGATTTTGATCCCACTTAATCTGATTTACCTGCGCACCCTGGCATTTATTCTGGTGATTGCTGTGGTCGTGCAGTTCACCGAGATGGTGGTGCGCAAAACCAGCCCGGTGCTTTACCGTTTGCTGGGGATTTTTTTGCCGCTTATCACCACCAACTGTGCCGTGCTCGGCGTGGCGTTGCTGAATATCAATCTCGGGCACAATTTCTTGCAGTCGGCGCTGTACGGTTTTTCCGCCGCTGTCGGTTTTTCGCTGGTGATGGTTCTCTTCGCAGCCATCCGCGAACGCCTTGCTGTGGCTGATGTCCCGGCACCTTTTCGCGGTAATGCCATTGCGTTAATTACCGCAGGTCTTATGTCTCTGGCCTTTATGGGCTTTAGTGGTTTGGTGAAGTTGTAATGAATGCTATCTGGATTGCCGTTGCCGCCGTGAGCCTGCTGGGCCTGGCGTTTGGCGCCATTCTGGGTTATGCCTCCCGCCGTTTTGCGGTGGAAGACGATCCGGTCGTTGAGAAAATTGACGAAATCTTACCGCAGAGCCAGTGTGGTCAGTGCGGTTATCCCGGCTGTCGCCCCTACGCGGAAGCCATCAGCTGTAACGGTGAAAAAATCAACCGTTGCGCCCCAGGTGGCGAAGCTGTGATGCTAAAAATTGCCGAGTTGCTTAATGTCGAGCCGCAGCCGCTGGATGGCGAAGCGCAAGAGCTAACGCCTGCGCGGATGGTGGCGGTTATTGATGAAAATAACTGTATTGGCTGCACTAAATGTATTCAGGCGTGTCCGGTAGACGCCATCGTTGGCGCTACCCGTGCCATGCATACGGTAATGAGTGATCTCTGTACGGGCTGCAATTTATGTGTTGATCCGTGCCCGACGCACTGCATCTCGTTGCAACCGGTCGCAGAAACACCTGACTCCTGGAAATGGGATCTGAACACCATTCCCGTGCGTATCATTCCCGTGGAACACCATGCTTAAGTTATTCTCTGCATTCAGAAAAAATAAAATCTGGGATTTCAACGGCGGCATCCATCCACCGGAGATGAAAACCCAGTCCAACGGTACACCACTGCGCCAGGTACCACTGGCGCAGCGTTTTGTTATTCCACTGAAACAGCATATTGGCGCTGAAGGTGAGTTGTGCGTTAGCGTCGGCGATAAAGTATTGCGCGGCCAGCCGCTTACCCGTGGTCGCGGCAAAATGCTGCCTGTTCACGCGCCCACCTCGGGTACCGTTACGGCTATTGCGCCCCACTCTACGGCTCATCCTTCAGCTTTAGCTGAATTAAGCGTGATTATTGATGCCGATGGTGAAGACTGCTGGATCCCGCGCGACGGCTGGGCCGATTATCGCACTCGCAGTCGCGAAGAGTTAATCGAGCGCATACATCAGTTTGGTGTTGCCGGGCTGGGCGGTGCAGGATTCCCGACAGGCGTTAAATTGCAGGGTGGCGGAGATAAGATTGAAACGTTGATTATCAACGCGGCTGAGTGCGAGCCGTACATTACCGCCGATGACCGTTTGATGCAGGATTGCGCGGCTCAGGTCGTAGAGGGTATTCGCATTCTTGCGCATATTCTGCAGCCACGCGAAATTCTTATCGGCATTGAAGATAACAAACCGCAGGCGATTTCCATGCTGCGCGCGGTGCTGGCGGACTCTAACGATATTTCTCTGCGGGTGATTCCAACCAAATATCCTTCTGGCGGTGCTAAACAATTAACCTACATTCTGACCGGGAAGCAGGTTCCACATGGCGGGCGTTCATCCGATATCGGCGTATTAATGCAAAACGTCGGCACTGCTTATGCAGTGAAACGTGCCGTTATTGATGGCGAGCCGATTACCGAGCGTGTTGTAACCCTGACTGGCGAAGCAATCGCTCGCCCGGGCAACGTCTGGGCACGGCTGGGGACGCCAGTGCGTCATTTATTGAATGATGCCGGATTCTGCCCCTCTGCCGATCAAATGGTGATTATGGGTGGCCCGCTAATGGGCTTTACCTTGCCATGGCTGGATGTCCCGGTCGTAAAGATTACCAACTGTCTGTTGGCTCCCTCTGCCAATGAACTTGGCGAACCACAGGAAGAACAAAGCTGCATCCGGTGTAGCGCCTGTGCTGACGCCTGCCCTGCGGATCTTTTGCCGCAACAGTTGTACTGGTTCAGCAAAGGTCAGCAACACGATAAAGCTACCACGCATAACATTGCTGATTGCATTGAATGTGGGGCTTGCGCGTGGGTTTGCCCGAGCAATATTCCCCTGGTGCAATATTTCCGTCAGGAAAAAGCTGAAATTGCGGCTATTCGTCAGGAAGAAAAGCGCGCCGCAGAAGCCAAAGCGCGTTTCGAAGCGCGCCAGGCTCGTCTGGAGCGCGAAAAAGCGGCTCGCCTTGAACGACATAAGAGCGCAGCCGTTCAACCTGCAGCCAAAGATAAAGATGCGATTGCTGCCGCTCTGGCGCGGGTGAAAGAGAAACAGGCCCAGGCTACACAGCCTATTGTGATTAAAGCGGGCGAACGCCCGGATAACAGTGCAATTATTGCAGCACGGGAAGCCCGTAAAGCGCAAGCCAGAGCGAAACAGGCAGAACTGCAGCAAACTAACGACGCAGCAACCGTTGCTGATCCACGTAAAACTGCCGTTGAAGCAGCTATCGCCCGCGCCAAAGCGCGCAAGCTGGAACAGCAACAGGCTAATGCGGAACCAGAAGAACAGGTCGATCCGCGCAAAGCCGCCGTCGAAGCCGCTATTGCCCGTGCCAAAGCACGCAAGCTGGAACAGCAACAGGCTAATGCGGTACCAGAAGAACAGGTTGATCCGCGCAAAGCGGCAGTTGCCGCGGCTATTGCCCGCGCTCAGGCCAAAAAAGCCGCCCAGCAGAAGGTTGTAAACGAGGACTAAATGGTATTCAGAATAGCTAGCTCCCCTTATACCCATAACCAGCGCCAGACATCGCGCATTATGCTGTTGGTGTTGCTCGCAGCCGTGCCAGGAATCGCAGCGCAACTGTGGTTTTTTGGTTGGGGTACTCTCGTTCAGATCCTGTTGGCATCGGTTAGTGCTCTGTTAGCCGAAGCTCTCGTACTCAAACTACGCAAGCAGTCGGTAGCCGCAACGTTGAAAGATAACTCAGCATTGCTGACAGGCTTATTGCTGGCGGTAAGTATTCCCCCCCTCGCGCCATGGTGGATGGTCGTGCTGGGTACGGTGTTTGCGGTGATCATCGCTAAACAGTTGTATGGCGGTCTGGGGCAAAACCCGTTTAATCCGGCAATGATTGGTTATGTGGTCTTACTGATCTCCTTCCCTGTGCAGATGACCAGCTGGTTACCGCCACATGAAATTGCGGTCAACATCCCTGGTTTTATCGACGCCATACAGGTTATTTTCAGCGGACATACCGCCAGTGGTGGTGATATGAACACACTACGCTTAGGTATTGATGGCATTAGTCAGGCGACACCGCTGGATACATTTAAAACCTCTGTCCGTGCCGGTCATTCGGTTGAACAGATTATGCAATATCCGATCTACAGCGGTATTCTGGCGGGCGCTGGTTGGCAATGGGTAAATCTCGCCTGGCTGGCTGGCGGCCTGTGGTTGCTATGGCAGAAAGCGATTCGCTGGCATATTCCCCTCAGCTTCTTAGTAACGCTGGCGTTATGCGCAACGTTGGGCTGGTTGTTCTCACCAGAAACACTGGCAGCACCGCAAATTCATCTGCTGTCTGGTGCGACCATGCTCGGCGCATTCTTTATTTTGACTGACCCGGTTACCGCTTCTACGACCAATCGTGGTCGTCTTATTTTCGGCGCGCTGGCGGGCTTATTAGTCTGGTTGATCCGCAGTTTCGGCGGCTATCCTGACGGCGTGGCTTTTGCCGTCCTGCTGGCGAACATCACGGTTCCTCTGATCGATTACTACACGCGTCCGCGCGTCTACGGCCATCGCAAAGGGTAAACCATGCTGAAAACTATCCGAAAACACGGCATTACGTTGGCGCTATTTGCAGCGGGTTCAACAGGGTTAACTGCGGCCATCAACCAGATGACCAAAACGACGATTGCTGAACAGGCCAGTCTGCAACAAAAGGCGTTATTTGATCAGGTGCTGCCAGCCGAACGCTATAACAATGCGCTGGCACAGAGTTGCTATCTGGTAACTGCGCCAGAGTTAGGTAAAGGTGAGCATCGGGTTTACATCGCCAAACAGAATGACAAACCGGTAGCCGCCGTTCTGGAAACAACCGCGCCAGATGGCTATTCCGGTGCGATTCAGCTGCTGGTGGGAGCCGATTTTAACGGCACGGTACTTGGCACGCGCGTGACAGAGCACCACGAAACGCCAGGGCTTGGCGATAAAATCGAACTGCGCCTTTCTGACTGGATCACCCATTTTGCGGGTAAAAAAATCAGTGGTGCGGATGATGCACATTGGGCGGTGAAGAAAGATGGTGGTGATTTCGACCAGTTCACCGGCGCAACGATTACTCCCCGCGCGGTGGTTAATGCGGTAAAACGCGCCGGATTGTACGCTCAGACGTTACCGTCACAACTTTCTCAACTTCCTGCCTGTGGAGAATAAAGCGTGAGCGAAATTAAAGACGTTATTGTTCAGGGGTTGTGGAAAAACAACTCTGCGCTGGTCCAGCTGCTCGGCCTCTGTCCGCTATTGGCGGTCACGTCCACTGCCACTAACGCTCTGGGTTTAGGACTTGCGACTACGCTGGTACTGACGCTGACCAACTTGACCATTTCGACGCTGCGTCACTGGACGCCAGCCGAGATCCGCATTCCCATTTACGTGATGATCATCGCCTCGGTGGTCAGCGCTGTACAGATGCTGATCAACGCCTACGCCTTTGGCCTGTATCAATCATTAGGGATTTTTATTCCGCTGATTGTCACTAACTGTATCGTGGTGGGCCGCGCTGAAGCCTTCGCCGCCAAAAAAGGTCCGGCGCTTTCGGCACTGGACGGCTTTTCAATTGGTATGGGCGCAACCTGCGCCATGTTCGTGCTGGGTTCACTACGCGAAATTATCGGCAATGGCACGTTGTTTGACGGTGCAGATGCGCTGTTAGGTAGCTGGGCAAAAGTATTACGCGTGGAGATTTTCCACACCGACTCCCCTTTCCTGCTGGCGATGCTGCCACCAGGTGCATTTATTGGCCTGGGACTGATGCTGGCAGGAAAATACCTGATTGATGAAAGAATGAAAAAGCGCCGTGCTGAAGCAGCTGCAGAACGTGCATTGCCAAACGGTGAAACAGGGAATGTCTGATGAATAAAGCAAAACGCCTGGAGATCCTCACTCGCCTGCGTGAGAACAATCCTCATCCCACCACCGAGCTTAATTTCAGTTCGCCTTTTGAATTGCTGATTGCCGTACTGCTTTCCGCTCAGGCGACCGATGTCAGTGTTAATAAGGCGACGGCGAAACTCTACCCGGTGGCGAATACGCCTGCAGCGATGCTTGAACTGGGCGTTGAAGGGGTGAAAACCTATATCAAAACGATTGGGCTTTATAACAGCAAAGCAGAAAATATCATCAAAACCTGCCGTATCTTGCTGGAGCAGCATAATGGCGAGGTTCCGGAAGATCGTGCTGCGCTTGAAGCCCTGCCCGGCGTAGGTCGTAAAACAGCCAACGTCGTATTAAACACTGCATTCGGCTGGCCGACTATTGCTGTCGACACGCACATTTTCCGCGTTTGTAATCGTACTCAATTTGCGCCGGGGAAAAACGTCGAACAGGTAGAAGAAAAGCTACTGAAAGTGGTTCCGGCAGAGTTTAAAGTCGACTGCCACCATTGGTTGATCCTGCACGGGCGTTATACCTGCATTGCCCGCAAGCCCCGCTGTGGCTCTTGTATTATTGAAGATCTTTGTGAATACAAAGAGAAAGTTGACATCTGAAGAAAAGGGGTAACACCGATTACCCCATTGATAACCTTTCTTTATCCTCTTTTAAAACATCTTTTTAACGTCAATGATGCCATTGCTTAGCGTTATCATCAGGTAATCCGTTTGCGGATAACCAAAAATGCAGGTTAATTGTTTTTTTAATAGCGAAATTTTCTATTCATTCGTGATCAAGATCACGATGCTGTCGCAATGTAAAAACATTGCAAGAATCAGGTTAAAATCATTTAAATTTACACACGCAACAAATATTGACCTACAAAACATTACACTGGCTATTTTTCAGAAACTGGACTATCTCACTAGTAAAAACGCTAAATAGCAGAACATATCGCCGTTAAACCATCACCCCCCTCTCAGTGCAGTGAAAAAATCTGCCGTTACGTTTTTTGAAAAATTTAACGCTGGATAACATTTCCCGGAATGGTTGAATTCCCCGCCTCAGTTATATGTAACAGATTATTACAAAGGACTTGTCTGAAAGTGCAAGATAGTGAACATTACCTGCCGTTTCCCCTCCCACTATAACAATTGCGCGTATGTTTTTTATACATAACGCGAGAAAGCACCCCCGTTAATATGGGATGTAAAAAAAGAGGTAAAAGTGTCCACTGCAAACCAAAAACCAACTGAAAGCGTCAGTTTGAACGCTTTCAAACAACCGAAGGCGTTCTATCTCATCTTCTCGATTGAGTTATGGGAACGTTTTGGTTATTACGGCCTACAAGGAATTATGGCTGTTTACCTGGTTAAACAACTGGGTATGTCTGAAGCGGATTCAATCACCCTTTTCTCTTCCTTTAGTGCCCTGGTTTATGGTCTGGTCGCTATCGCGGCTGGTTAGGTGACAAGGTACTGGGTACTAAACGCGTAATTATGCTCGGCGCTATTGTGCTGGCGATTGGTTATGCTCTGGTTGCCTGGTCTGGTCACGACGCCGGTATCGTTTATATGGGTATGGCGGCTATTGCGGTCGGTAACGGCCTGTTTAAAGCTAACCCGTCTTCTCTGCTTTCTACATGCTATGAGAAAAACGACCCGCGTCTGGACGGTGCATTCACCATGTACTACATGTCCGTCAACATCGGCTCTTTCTTCTCTATGATTGCTACGCCGTGGCTGGCCGCGAAATACGCTGGAGTGTTGCGTTTGCGTTGAGCGTTGTAGGCCTGCTGATCACTATCGTTAACTTCGCCTTCTGCCAACGCTGGGTTAAACAGTACGGTTCAAAACCAGACTTCGAGCCTATCAACTACCGTAACCTGCTGCTGACCATTATTGGTGTTGTGGCACTGATCGCTATCGCCACCTGGCTGCTGCACAATCAGGAAGTTGCGCGTATGGCGCTGGGCGTTGTTGCCTTCGGTATCGTGGTTATCTTCGGTAAAGAAGCCTTCGCGATGAAAGGTGCTGCGCGTCGTAAAATGATCGTTGCCTTCATCCTGATGCTCGAAGCCATTATCTTCTTCGTGCTGTACAGCCAGATGCCAACGTCACTGAACTTCTTTGCGATTCGTAACGTTGAGCACTCCATTCTGGGTCTGGCCGTAGAACCTGAGCAGTATCAGGCACTGAACCCGTTCTGGATCATCATCGGTAGTCCGATTCTGGCCGCTATCTATAACAAGATGGGCGATACCCTGCCGATGCCAACCAAGTTTGCAATCGGCATGGTGATGTGTTCTGGTGCGTTCCTGATTCTGCCGCTGGGTGCGAAATTCGCGTCTGACGCTGGTATCGTGTCTGTAAGCTGGCTGGTCGCAAGCTATGGCCTGCAGAGCATCGGGGAACTGATGATCTCTGGTCTGGGTCTGGCAATGGTTGCACAACTCGTTCCGCAGCGTCTGATGGGCTTCATTATGGGTAGCTGGTTCCTGACCACTGCCGGTGCAAACCTGATTGGTGGTTATGTTGCGGGTATGATGGCTGTGCCGGATAACGTTACCGACCCGCTGATGTCACTGGAAGTTTATGGTCGCGTATTCTTGCAGATTGGTGTCGCTACTGCCATTATTGCAGTACTGATGCTGCTGACCGCGCCTAAACTGCACCGTATGACGCAGGATGACGCTGCAGACAAAGCGGCGAAAGCAGCCGTAGCGTAAAATTCAGGGAAACTCTTTTACAAGCCGCTAACTTTTCGTTAGCGGCTTTTTTTTTGTTCAGCAACGCACTACCATACTTTAAACCACAGACAAAAGGAGTTACCGATGAAATTGTTCTACAAACCGGGTGCCTGCTCTCTCGCTTCCCATATCACCCTGCGTGAGAGCGGAAAGGATTTTACCCTCGTCAGTGTGGATTTAATGAAAAAACGTCTCGAAAACGGTGACGATTACTTTGCCGTTAACCCTAAGGGGCAGGTGCCTGCATTGCTGCTGGATGACGGTACTTTGCTGACGGAAGGCGTAGCGATTATGCAGTATCTTGCCGACAGCGTCCCCGACCGCCAGTTGCTGGCACCGGTAAACAGTATTTCCCGCTATAAAACCATCGAATGGCTGAATTACATCGCCACCGAGCTGCATAAAGGTTTCACACCTCTGTTTCGCCCTGATACACCGGAAGAGTACAAACCGACAGTTCGCGCGCAGCTGGAGAAGAAGCTGCAATATGTGAACGAGGCACTGAAGGATGAGCACTGGATCTGCGGGCAAAGATTTACAATTGCTGATGCCTATCTGTTTACGGTTCTGCGCTGGGCATACGCGGTGAAACTGAATCTGGAAGGGTTAGAGCACATTGCAGCATTTATGCAACGTATGGCTGAACGTCCGGAAGTACAAGACGCGCTGTCAGCGGAAGGCTTAAAGTAATATCCATCGGCCCACAGGTCGTTGTGGGCCGAAATGAGATATTTCAGAGCTTTGTTGCGCTGAAGTAATGTTCTGGTTTGGCAATACGATCCTGAGCAGCCACCACTTGCAGCTCATATTCCTGCATTGCTTTGGTGGTCACCATGATTTCGTAGACTGCAGCGGTCACATGTTCCAGCGCCTCCTGCAGCGTTGCCCCCTGAAGCAGTTTCACCAGCAGTAAACCGCTCGTCACATCACCAACACCTACCGGCTGGCGCATACCAAAATCCACCAGCGGACGGCTGATATGCCAGGCTTCATCGGCGGTGACCAGCAGCATTTCAAAACGGTCACGGCTGTAGCCAGCTCGCGCCAGGTGTTTAACCAACACAATTTGTGGCCCTTGCGCAATGAGTTCGCGCGCTGCCAGAACCGCTTCTTCGACGTTATTTACCGCATGCTCACAGAGTATTTCCAGCTCAACCAGATTTGGCGCAATGATATCGCTGGCAGGCAAACCGTGCCGCACATGAAACTCTGCGACACCCGGTGCAACGATACAGCCTTTTTCCGGATGACCCATTACCGGATCGCAAAAATATTTCGCCTGCGGATTCGCGGCTTTCACCTGACGGACGATACCGAGGATATGTTCACCCTGCTCCGCCGATCCCAGATAGCCACTTAACACGGCATCACAGGTGTGTAATTTATCAATGGCGGCAATGCCTTGCACAATTTCGGTTAAATGGCTGGGCGGCATCACGCAGCCAGTCCATTTGCCGTACTGGGTGTGATTAGAAAATTGAACGGTGTTCAGCGGCCAGACGTTCGCGCCCAAGCGGCGCATAGGAAACTCTGCCGCACTGTTACCCGCATGACCATAAACAACGTGAGACTGGATAGCGAGAATATTTTTCATCATGTTCCCTGTATAAAAACCAGGGGGAGTGATTTCTCACTCCCCCTTTCCACTTAATGCATTATTTCCAGCAAATCAGACAGTAATTCTTTTTGCCGCGACGCAGTAAGGTAAAACGACCAAACAGACGATCTTCTTCTTTAAAGAAGTATTCAGGATCGGACTGTTTTTCACCGTTAATGGTGATGGCATTGGAGGCGATAGTTTTACGCGCCTGACCACGGGAAGGTTGCAGTTCAGAATCGACCAGCGCCTGCATCAGGTCTGCGCCCTTTTCCATCTCAACCATCGGTACGCCGTCCTGCGCCAGCTGTTCGAAGTCCGCTTCACTCAGCGCACTCAAAGAACCGCTGAACAGGCATTCGGTAATACGTTTTGCCGCCTGTAAACCTTCTTCACCGTGAACCAGACGAGTCACCTGCTCCGCCAGTACATACTGGGCGCGCGGTGCTTTACCGCTGTTTTTATCTTCTTCTTCCAGGGCGTTGATCTCTTCAATGCTCATAAAGGTGAAGAACTTCAGGAAGCGGTAAACGTCGGCATCCGCAGTGTTGATCCAGAACTGGTAGAATTTGTACGGGCTGGTTTTCTTCGGATCCAACCAGACTGCGCCGCCTTCAGTTTTACCAAATTTGGTGCCATCTGCTTTGGTGATCAGCGGAACGGTCAGGCCAAACACCTGATTCTGATGCAGACGACGGGTCAGGTCGATACCAGAAGTGATGTTACCCCACTGGTCAGAACCACCAATTTGCAGCACCACACCGTACTGTTTGTTCAGACAGGCGAAGTCATAACCCTGCAACAGGTTGTAGGAAAACTCAGTGAACGAAATCCCCTGATCTTCACGGTTGAGACGCTGCTTAACCGCTTCTTTGTTGATCATCTGGTTAACGGAGAAGTGTTTGCCAATATCGCGCAGGAAGGTCAGCACATTCATATTGCCGAACCAGTCATAGTTGTTCGCCGCGATAGCAGAGTTTTCTCCACAGTCGAAATCGAGGAACGGGGCAACCTGCTTACGGATTTTGTCCACCCACTCCTGAACAGTTTCTTCAGTGTTCAGCTTACGCTCGGCAGCTTTGAAGCTCGGGTCGCCAATCAGACCCGTCGCGCCGCCTACCAGCGCAACCGGCTTGTGGCCCGCCTGCTGGAAGCGTTTCAGGCATAACAATGGAACAAGATGCCCCAAATGCAAGCTGTCAGCGGTAGGATCGAAGCCGCAATAGAGCGCGATCGGGCCTTGCGCCAGTCGCTCTGCTAACGCTTCCTCGTCCGTCACCTGGGCTACCAGCCCCCGCTCTTGCAATTGTTTAATCAAGTTACTGCTTGCCATCAAAATCTCCATGTATATAACGACTGCACCTTTGCCGGTACACGACTTTTCGCCAGATGCGAAAGAGACATAGAATAAAGTGCCAGAATCAGGAGTACCAGCGATTAAAGCAAGATTTTTGCATCTTTTCAGGGTGCAAGACGATCAATCTTCCACGCATCATTTTCACGCTGGTACAAAAAGCGGTCATGCAGGCGATGCTCACCACCCTGCCAGAACTCAATCTGTTCAAGGCTGACGCGAAAACCGCCCCAAAAGCTCGGCAATGGCACTTCGCCCTGTTGAAACTTCTGCTTCAGCTCCAGGAATTTACTTTCAAGGATACCGCGGGCAGAAATGCGACTGGACTGCTTCGAAACCCATGCACCAATCTGGCTATCACGCGGGCGGCTATGAAAATATTTCATCACTTCGAGAGTCGAAAGTCGTTCTGCTTTACCGATCACCATCACCTGGCGCTCAAGGGTATGCCACGGGAACAGCAGGCTAACGCGCGGATTATTTTCGATTTGATGTGCTTTACGGCTGCCGAGGTTGGTGTAAAACACCATGCCTTTTTCGTCGTAATGTTTGAGTAAAACGATGCGCTGATAAGGCTGACCATGTTCATCCACGGTAGCGACCACCATCGCGGTAGGGTCCGCCAGTTTGGCTTCACAAGCCTGAGAGAGCCAACGTTCAAAAAGGGTTAATGGATCGGCGGGAAGATCGCGGCGGCGTAACCCGCCTTTGGTGTATTCACGGCGCAGATGCGCGATTTGCTGCAATTCGTCGTTATCAGACATGGTTTTCTTTACGGATTGTCAGTGGGTGACGCTATTGTGCGCCGCCCCTGGAAAAATCTCAACGCTGTGGATTTTGTAACTGACAGTTATTCAAGACGATGCGGTCGCGTTTATAGACAGTCGCTTCATCGCCTTTCGACCAGAAAACATAGATTCCGTCAGTGTAACGCGCGCCAGAGGCTGAAATGCCCTGTTTGAGATGCAGTAGTTGATTATCGTAAACAAAACTGACCTCCTGGCGCGGATTATTCAGTTTGACCGTCAACGGTTTTTCATCACACTGGTATTCCAGCGTATCGGTTTGCATGCGCTCAACCAGCTGATTAAAGGCGCTACAGCCGGAGAGAAGGACCGGCAAAATGATAATTAACAGTTTTTTCATAGTCATATCCCGAAGACTTTCCTGGTCTGGAGGGCAATACGCCCTCCCTAACGTTCCAAGTGTAACGGCAGACGCGGTAAGAAAAATTCAGTTAACTCTGATATCACGGGTTAGCGGGGAAAATAGCCCCCAGTACCGTCTCCTGGCTTGCGCCAGTGACGGAAGGCAGATTTCCTGGTAATCCCGCCAGCGTCCGCCAGGCAAGCCAGGCGAAAGCCAATGCTTCCATGTCATCGCCACTAATGCCAACGGCATCGGTGGTGGTGACTTCTGTGCCTGGCAGTAATGCCGCCAGACGCGCCATGAGTAGCGGATTACGACTACCTCCACCACATACCATCAATCGTTCGCAGCCACCGCTCAACAAAACTTGTTCAGAAATGGTCACGGCGGTGAGTTCTGCCAGTGTCGCCTGCACATCTCGGGGATCAACACCCGGAAAATGGCGCAAATGGCGCTCCAGCCAACCATAGTTAAAGTATTCGCGTCCGGTGCTTTTCGGTGCAGGTTGCGAGAAATACGGGTCGCTGAGCATATTTTGCAGCAGTGGGAGAATAACTTTACCCGCCCGTGCCCACTCGGCATCTTTATCGTAAGGTTTACCGGCCTGACGCCAGATCCAGGCATCCATCAGCATGTTACCAGGACCGGTATCGTAGCCCCCAACCGGCTGCCCAGGAATGAGCAGTGACAGATTGGCGATGCCGCCAATATTAGCACCATTCGTCGCTCGGTTGGGTGAGCCAGCAGCGCATGATGGAACGCAGGTACCAGCGGTGCGCCTTGTCCTCCCAAGGCAATATCGCGACGGCGAAAATCACCGACAACCGTAATTCCGGTGCGTGCCACAATTTGATTGTTATCGCCAATCTGTAAAGTGTGTGGTGCCACGCCCGTCGGTTCATGCCAGACGGTTTGACCGTGACAACCGATCGCAACTATATCTCTTGCCTGCAGATTTTGTTCCTTAAGCAAGGCATTGACCGCATCAGCAAAAAGTCGCCCGAGTTGAGTATCAAGCTGTCCAAACTGCGAAAGTGTAAGCTGCTGGCCCTGGCAAATATCCAGTACAGCCTGTTTCAGAGATACCGGGATCGGCCAACTCAAACTTGCCAGCTGTGCGACCCGGTGTTCATCTATTGTCGCCAACACAACATCAACACCATCAAGGCTGGTGCCTGACATAACGCCAATAAAGCGGCCCGATTTCATAGTTCATCCTTTTTCAATCTGACGTTTGCGCACCACTCAAACATAAACTTTTCGTGAATACCATGCGGAATGACCGATTTTTACCGTTGGTAGTAAAACATTATCTTCAAATCAATAATCATCATGAATGTTTTGTTTATAATTGGTTGATCCTACTTTCATTATGATTTGCTCATATTTGGTAGAACATGTAACCATGGATTCACATATGCCATATACTTTGACCATGAGGGATGCTTGCGTGGCGTTTCATGGTGAACAGGAGATTTTTCAATGATTAAACGCGTATTGGTTGTTTCAATGGTAGGTCTGTCTCTTGTCGGTTGTGTTAATAACGACACCCTGTCAGGGGATGTTTATACCGCTTCTGAAGCGAAACAAGTACAGAATGTCAGCTATGGCACCATCGTTAACGTACGTCCGGTACAGATTCAGGGCGGTGATGATTCCAACGTTATCGGTGCAATTGGCGGTGCTGTTCTTGGTGGTTTCCTGGGGAATACTGTTGGTGGCGGAACCGGGCGTTCTCTGGCTACTGCAGCAGGCGCTGTTGCAGGTGGCGTAGCTGGTCAGGGCGTACAGAGTGCAATGAACAAAACGCAGGGTGTCGAGCTGGAAATTCGTAAAGACGATGGTAATACCATCATGGTGGTACAGAAACAAGGCAACACTCGTTTCTCTCCGGGCCAACGTGTCGTACTGGCCAGCAATGGCAGTCAGGTGACCGTTTCTCCGCGCTAAATAAGTTTGCGTGGGGGGCGGGTTCTTACCCCACCCCCCCCCCCCTTTCCGCCGCCTGCCATCATGACCTCATTTTTGACTGCGCCAGCCAGCCCGATATAATACAGAATATAAACCAGAACCACAAAGGCAATCCGAAAATCAGCGCCAAGGGCAGGTTTTTCTT